>JGI996J12353_1000035_pt1 | contig 46583 bp, 42 predicted proteins | sample IntmicLarv5ML5BL_FD_12353 | JGI IMG/M metagenome (IMG submission 12353) | reverse complement strand
TTCAAGCGGTTAGACACATGCGCGCTATGATGAGCGAAATCAAACGAGTACAAAGTATGTCTGAAGATGAATTATATCATGCTGCAAAAGAATTACAAGTACCATACAACTTATTGTCCTATGTACATGAAAACGGGAAATTACCGGTTGTGAATTTTGCAGCAGGCGGCGTTGCAACTCCTGCCGATGCCGCTTTAATGATGCAATTAGGCGCAGAAGGTGTTTTCGTTGGTTCCGGAATTTTCAAATCAGGAGACCCGGAAAAACGCGCACAAGCTATTGTTAAAGCTGTAACAAACTATAATGACCCGAAAATTCTTGCTGAAATATCCGCAGATTTAGGAGAAGCAATGGTTGGTATCAATGAAAATGAAATCCAATTATTGATGGCAGAAAGAGGTAAATAAGCCTATGAAGATAGGTGTATTAGCTTTACAAGGCGGTTTTGCTGAACACATTGCAAAACTGCAATCGCTGAATGTTGAAACGTTTGAAATCAGAAAAAAGACAAATTTAGACATTCCTATGGACGGTTTGATTATTCCCGGAGGGGAAAGTACAACCATGGGAAAGCTTTTGAAAGATTTGCAAATGTATGATATTCTCAAATCAATGATTGAAGAAGGATTACCTGTTTTTGGCACTTGTGCCGGAATGATTTTATTGGCTAAGGAAATTTCGGGAACAGATGCGTCTCACTTTGGTGTTATGAATATTCGGGTGAAACGAAATGCTTACGGACGACAATTGGGCAGTTTTTATACGGAAAATGAATTCAAAGGAATCGGAATTGTTCCTATGACTTTTATTCGGGCTCCTTATATAGAATCTGTCGGTCCGGAAGTGGAAATTTTGTCAACCGTTGATGGTCATATTGTGGCTGCAAAAGAGAAAAACAGATTGGCAACGGCTTATCATCCGGAATTGACACCGGATACGAAAGTGCATCAGTATTTTATAGAACAAATAGTAAAAATCTAGGGAATAATAATAATGCTGCTCATATTCTACATTTTAAATGTAATTTATGGGCAGCATTTTTTTCATATTCAGAAAACCAAAACGTCAAATCGAAACAGATATATTTGAAATTGACAGTCTCCACTTGTCTGAAACTCCTGAATATTCAGGTATTTTTGTTGTTTTCTCGAAGATATTATCTTATATCTGCATGAATTTATTATCTTTGTAAGGTAGAATAAAAGAAAAAAGTTATGAATGCCTACAAATTCAACACGAGGGTTTCAGATGCGGGAACGATAACTTTACCAATTGACTCACACTTATACAATACTGAAGTAGAGGTTTTTATTGTGCCTGTAAACCATAACTCAACAGAAAAAAGTCGTTTCTCTGCAAGTGGTTTTATAAGCAAATGGCGAGGCTGTGTTAAAGGTATGGAAAATGTCTCTGATGAAGAACTTAATTGCATCAAGCACGAATATCTAAAACAAAAACACACCTAATGAAAGTATTGATTGATACAAATGTGGTTTTAGATTTTGTGTTTAATCGCGTTCCGTTTGCTGATGATGCAGTTATGCTCTTTCAACATATAGAGCGACAAACATTTTCCGCAGTTGTTTCAGCTTCGGCTATTACCGATATTTTTTATCTTTTGAAAAAAAATAAAATTGATGCTATTGCATTTCTTAAAGATTTTTTGCTGGGAGTAGATGTCTTGGGTGTTGACAAAACAATAATTATGCGTGCTCTATATTCTGGCTGGACTGACTTTGAGGATGCAGTACAAGCGCAAGTCGCTATCGGAAATAACATTGATGCTGTAATTACTCGCAACACAAAAGATTTTAACAAATTAGAAGGAATACAAGTGCTTACTCCAACAGAACTGCTGCAAAAAATACAATAAATGTTTATTTCAGGAAAATCCCAAAAGCGACAACCTTACTGAAAATCAAATAGCTACACCCCCAATTTATGGGCAGCATAAAATTCACAACGAAATAACTGTCGAGTCTATTTTTTACCAATATCTTGCAATGCGAAATTTAACGTATTTATTTCTTCGGCAGTGAATCGCGCCGGTTTTCTGTTCACAATGCTACCATTTATTTTCTGATATAGCCAATCTAATCTATCAAGCCATTTGTTTGTTTCTTTTTCTAGATTCATCCCTTTTTTCCTTGAGAGCAGAGAGATTTGATAAAGGACCAATTTTGTTTCCATTCTCAGTAATAGAATCCTTCTCTGTAAATCTTTTTCGGTTTTGGTTATTATTATTTGAAAGCACAAATATATAAGCACTTGCTTAACAAGCAAATATTTTGTCAATTATTTTCAACATCGTTGAAAGCGTCTTTTTATTGTGTAAAGTAAAAAAAGTCCCTACAGCTACTGCTATAAGGACTCTTGTACACTCGAAGGGAATCGAACCCTTATCTTAAGAACCGGAATCTTATATTCTATCCATTGAACTACGAGTGCCAATACGAACAATAAATTGCTATTTATTGCGCCGACAAAGGTAATCCAAAAACAACAAACTAACAAATATTATCATTTAGAAAAATATCCACCTTAGATTTTGCCACTATGAAAGAATTATCCTACCTTTGTTACCTAAAAGCACAAGAATATGAGTTATTTAATAACACCGAAAAACTACAAATCTTTATTAAATAAAGTTGAAACAGAAAGAGGTATCAAAAAAATCAAGGACTTCTTTCAACAAAATCTATCATCCGAATTGCGTTTAAGACGCACTACGGCTCCCCTTTTTGTTCTAAAAGGACAGGGAATTAATGATGATTTAAACGGGACTGAAAGAGCAGTTACATTTCCGATTAAAGAATTGGATGATGCTAAGGCTGAAATTGTTCATTCGCTAGCGAAATGGAAACGCCTTACTTTAGCTGACCACGGCATTGAAAAAGGATATGGAATATATACCGACATGAATGCTATCCGAGCAGATGAAGAATTGGGCAATTTACATTCATTGTATGTTGACCAATGGGATTGGGAATTAATTATGGATGAATCCGAAAGAAACATTGACTTTCTAAAAGATATAGTTCAACGAATATATAGCGCAATCATACGAACCGAATTTTTGGTTTACGAAATGTATCCCGAATTCAAACCTACTCTTCCGAAGAAGATTTATTTTATTCATTCCGAAGAATTACTTCAATTGTACCCGAATTTAAGTCCGAAAGAAAGAGAGGATAAAATCACCGAAGAAAAAGGTGCTGTTTTTATCATGGGAATTGGTGCTGTGCTTAGTAATGGAGAGAAACACGATGGACGTGCCCCAGACTACGATGATTGGTCTACAATCGAAAACGGTATGCCGGGACTAAATGGCGATATTCTCATTTGGAACGAAGTTTTAGGACGCGCTTTCGAACTATCCTCAATGGGAATCCGTGTGAATTCGCAAGTTTTAGAAAAGCAATTAAAAGAAAGCGGAGAGGAAGAACGAAAAAAATTATATTTCCACCAAAGATTGTTAAAGGACGAGTTACCTCAAACAATTGGAGGGGGAATCGGACAATCTCGCTTATGTATGCTATTTCTGAAAAAAGCGCACATCGGAGAAATACAGGCTAGTATTTGGCCGGAAGATATGCGGAAAGAAGCAGAAGCAAACGGAATACAGCTATTTTAAATTTACCATTGAATCGGTGCTTTTCCTATTTTCGTTAAATAATCATTTGCTTTGCTGAATGGTTTACTTCCGAAAAATCCACGATAGGAAGATAAGGGAGAAGGATGTGCCGATTTCAATATCAAATGCTTAGAAGGATCTATAAAAGATCCTTTTTTTTGTGCATAAGATCCCCATAAAATAAAGACAATATGTTCTTTTTCTTCGGCTATTTTATGAATTACAGCATCCGTAAACTCTTCCCAGCCTTTTTGTTGATGAGAACCGGCCCTGTGCGCCTGAACTGTCAATGTCGCATTTAGCAATAAAACACCTTGTTCTGCCCATCGTTCTAAATTCCCCGATGCAGGAGGATTAATGCCTAAATCTTCTCGAAGTTCTTTGTATATATTTTGCAAAGAAGGAGGTAAAGGAATGCCATCATTAACGGAAAAACACAAGCCATGTGCTTGTTGAGGTTCATGATATGGGTCTTGTCCCAAAACAACCACTTTTACATTATCGAAAGGTGTTTTTTCAAAAGCATTAAAAATTTGACTCCCTTTGGGATAAATCGTTTTTGTAGCATATTCATTCTTAACGAAATTTACCAAATTTAGAAAATAAGGTTTTTCAAATTCAGAAACTAAATATTCTTTCCAAGATTGTTCAATTTTTACATCCATATTTTTTAAGTATTATTCTCCCCAATTCATCACATCTCTGTAACTACTGCTTTGTGAATATTTTAAGTCTTTCAATAAAGACGAATTTACTGCAATGGAAAAACTATAAGACTGATAAGGACCGATAGGAATGATACTGGCTGACATTTGCCAACAGTGCATTTGACGAACAACAGAACATTGCATTGTTGCAAATTTCTTGTAATCAAAATCATAACTCGTATTAAAATTAAAGCTCCAATTCTTAGTCGGACTTATATTACCGGACATCCCCAAAGTCTGAGTTACTCGATAAGGATATTCGCGTTTTTCCTTGTTAAAGGCACGTATATCATTATTATATCCAATACTCATAGAATAATTAAAATTTAAACTCCAAGGAATGCTAAGAATAAAGTATCCATCATCATCATAGTTTGCATCACTTTGTTTCGCCTTTCGCAAAGAAGTTCTGGGAGCTTCATCCAAATCTCCGTCAACATCAGAAACACCAATTTGCTCTAAATTAGAATTGTCTTCCCCACTCGACGAATTTGTTTTACTTCCTCTGGAAAATAGTTTTTTGATTACTTCATTATTCAAAGAATAAGAAAAAGCTGTTCCAGTTGACCTTAAACGACCAATTCCTTTTCCGGCTTCCCATCGGGTAACATTAATTCTTGTTCCATTTTCATTGTAAGTATAAGTATCAAAAGTTGCTTGGAGCGAAAGATTAAGTGATTTCGAAAATTTCAGACGAATAGAAGACCTTAAATCAGACCAATTCATCGAATCGGCTAAGAAATTATAGCCCATATCAAAACGAAGATTATCAATAAGACTTACTTTTCTCGTTGAATCTGTTTTCGCTATGGGAATTTTCATTTCCAAATTATTATCCAAGCTAAAACTCATCGTACCGGATTTCCCCATACTGGGTACTCCATATTGATGATGAGAATAGGGAGAATAAGTCATCGTTTGAATTTCTCCAACTTGCTCATTAAAATAAACGAGTTCTTTGTAATAGCCATACTTTTTTGCACCAAAATCAGGAGCACCGGTAAAACTAACAGAAGGAGTTAAAACGTGTCGAATTTGTGTTTTTTCTGTCCATTCACCAAAAATTCGCCAAGGTTTAAACATTCCGTACAACTTCGTATTTGCGCTGACAGAAGCACTATAGTCATAAACTCGATAAAATCCATAAGTCGTATCCATCGGCACAACCTGTTTGGCATACATATCATAGGTTCTACTAATTTCACTTGTGTACCAACGCTCATTATAATTCACTGAAGGCGAAATTGTTATATTTTTAAATAAATTGAAAGAAGCCGTAACCGGAATCCGATGTTGCATTCCATTTTTCCAATCTCTTATTATATTTTTTTCAAAAAACTCATATTCTTTGACACTACTTATACTGTTGGAAAACAAACCGGTATAACTCATACGAATATTCTCATACCACTTAGGCGCGCCAATTTGTTCTTTCCGTTGAAAAGGGTAAACATCACGCATCGTAACTGTAAAATTAGGAAGAGTCATGCTAATTGTCGAATCTTTTGATATTTGATTTACCGTAGCATTTGCCGAAAAAGAAAAAGGACTGTTAGGCGGTCTGTAATTGTAGTTTACACTCGATGATTTTGTATTTTGAGTATAGCGGTCAGAATATAAACTGGTCAGATTATTCCGGTCAAAAGAACGAGTTGTAAAATTGACATTCGCCGAGAAAGTACCAAATGGATTGGCTTTTGCATCTTGCGAATGAGTCCAAAGCAACTTAAAATCTTTCGATTTATCATAATCGGCATCCCCTTTATCGCCATCAACTGTAATCAAATAGCCCGTTTGAATATTTCCTGAATATTTATATCTTTTTCGATAAGTCGAACGCGCATTCAATCCCCAAGAGCCTTTTGTATAAATTTCTCCTGTAACCGCCATATCCATATAATCATTGAATGCGAAATAATATCCACCATCCCGCAAGGAAAATCCACGCCTTAATTCATCGCCATAAGTAGGCATTATAATTCCGGAGGAATAATCGCTCGTAAAGGGAAAAAAGCCAAATGGAATAGCAATCGGCAAAGGAACATCTTCGACAACCAAGTAAGCTGGTCCGCTGATTATTGTTTTTTTCGGACGAACTTTTACTTTTGTCAATTGAAAATAAAAATGAGGATGCTCATGGTCATCGCAAGTTGTGTAATGCCCATTTCTCATATACAAATCATCGTTTGGCATTTTCTTGGTTTCGCCGGCAGTAATATATCCTTCTCCTTGTTGAGTGATAACATCCGTTATAAACATTTTCTTTGTTCGAAAATTATAACGCGCTTTCCGCATTTCATATTCCGTTTCTCCTTCCTTAAAAATCGGATAACCAAACTCCTCTCCTATTGAGTCCAAAACAGATGTAGCATAAACAATACTGCTATCCGCATCAACTTCGATGTATCCACCGGTTAAATCCAGATTTTTGTATTTAACAGAAGCATCTCCAAATAAATAAACCATATTATGACCATCCATGACCATAACCATTGAATCGGCTGCAGTATAGCTAATCGGAGCATCAATTGCATTGGGATTTGAAGGCACGGAATCGGTTTTAACGGAAATAGAATCCACAGACAATTCGTCCGGCAACTCAGCGAAAGCATCGTCTGTCAAGTCATCCGGAGATAAGAGGTCATTGAGCCGATAGTGATTATTATCTTGCGCTGATGAATTTTGCACAAGAAAACCCAACAGCAAAACAATCAAAATAAATAGGCAATGATTTTTAATTATCATTTACAATGTAAGTTAGTCAACCCAAAAATAATTTTACCATATCTTCAAAGCGATTAAGAGATGCTTCTCCGTACTTTGATAGACTTTTTCTTATTTCATCCACCGTTTTCAAACGGTCTAACTTCGATTTAGAATAAAACTTGTCTGCAAAACAAACTAATTTTTCTTCCACTGTTTCCGGAATCATATCTCGGCAAGGAACAGGAATATTATTTTTTATTATACTTTCCTTTGTTATACCCGAACCGGTATGTCTTTCACAAACCAAAGCATGTTTTTCGTATCCTTCTTTCCTTACAATTTCCGCACCCAAATAACCATGACAAATATATTCATACCTGCCAAAGCATTGAATTTTAGGCGCATTTGTCAAATAAACTCCTATATCATGCAAAAGGGCAGCTTCATAAACGAAATCTTTGTCAATATCCATTTCCGAATGCATCTGAGCAATTTCAACAGCTTTGTTCGCTACTGAAGTGCTATGTGTCAACAAAATTTCATAAAGTTCACTTCCTTCTTTATAATGTTTTTTTATAATATCCGTCGCAACCATTTTTTTTCAAAGAAAGCGCAAAGATAAAAATAATATCAGACTATCTCGCATGTTATTCCGCTTAGATATAGAGAAAACGTTAAGATATTACAATTACAGTGATAAATCGGATTAGAATGCGATTTATAGCCAAACATATAAAAATCCGCGCTTATCCGCCCAATCCGCTTCATCTGCGTTCTATTGGTGCTATTAATTCGAGCAACATATTTCAATATTATCTGCTAAAAGTTATATTTTAAATGCAGTTTTAGCAAGATATTATTCCGAATAAAATAAATCATCCAATAACACTTCGCTTTGTATATTGCCCCAATATTCGTTCCGTTTCACGCCGTAAGTTGTTATCATTGTGATGTGTACTGTTTTTCTAGTATTACTTTCTTCGATAAAAGCTCCGCGTTTGTTACGCAAATTTTCATCATATTTTTTTGTAATTATAAATTCTTTCGTTGTGTATTTCATTTCGCAAAGATTTATAATATGGTCGTTTCTATCGATAAGCAAGTCTATTTGCGCTCCAATTTCTGCATCCTTGCTTCGCCAACCCGAAGTAAATGAAGTCACACCACCAATGCCTAATGCTCTTTTAATCTGGGAAATATGTGTCTGACACAATAATTCAAACGAATAACCTGCCCACACTTTGTATACTGTATTGTCGATTAAACTACTCCAATAATTGCTATTTGTAGCTTTTTTCGTTTTTACAAAATTGAGATAAAACAGTGAATAAAAATCGGTTAACTGATAAAGTTGAAGATTCTTTTTGGTCGTAAAATTATTGTTTATTAAAATAAAACCGCAAAGTTCCAACTCTTCAAGCATTGTTGTCAAGCCGCCACCGTTGGAAATATTTGAAAACTTCGCTACTTCATCACGAGTTAAACCTTTGCGTTTTTTCGCCAACGATTCAACGATTCGCATATATTTTTCGGGCGATTTGAAAAGCGAAGAATAGAGTTTTGAATATTCATCTCGCAAAGTTGCATTTTTGTTAAAAAACAAATTATCAATATTTTGCGACAAACTCAGCGATTTTTCCAATTGTTCCAAATAGTAAGGTATTCCTCCCAAAATCATATAACATTCGGCCATTTGAAAACGGGAAAATGCTATCTTTTTTGATTTCAAAAACAGCTCAGTTTCGTTTAGCGTAAATGGCTCTAAACACATTTGGCGCGTTACCCGATTATGCAACCCTCCTCTATTTCTAATGATTTTGTTTATTATCCACGAAGTCGCCGAACCACAAATGACAATAAAAATCTCTTTTTGAGAAGAAGCATAAGTATTCCAAAAATATTCAAATGCCGACAAAAAACCCGATTTTGCATTATCTAACCAAGGTAATTCATCAATAAAAATCACTTTTCTGCCTTTGGTTTTGATTTTTTGCAGATATTGTTCCAATTGGACAAAAGCGCTTTGCCAATTATCGACAACAGGATTTTCTTTTTTGCTGTATTCATTTAATGCCGAAGTAAAATTAAAGAGTTGTTGTTTTTTGCTTGCATTTTCTGCCCCCGAAAAATAGAAAGTAAATTTTTGGTTGAAAAACTGTTTTATCAAAAATGTTTTTCCTACTCTACGCCTGCCGTAGACCACAAACAATTCTGCTTGTTCTGATTTGACATATTCAGTCAGCCGTTTTATCTCTGTTTTTCTACCAACAATGTCTTTCATAATGCTTATTATTTTTCGCTACAAATATACATAAATCATTTAAAATAGCGAGTAATTTTAAAATTATTCGCTAAAATTTCACTTTTCACGGCACTTTTAGCAAGAAATAAATACTAATTATGCTACATTTATACCCCTAATTCATAATTCATAACTCATAATTCCTAATTTAAAAACGAATATTTTTGCAATTATTCAAAATAATCATGTAAATTTGCTCTCCGAAATATAGAACGCATTAGTACCCTTGAAAAAAATATTCCAAATATTATTTCTCTTATTGCTGACAGTTAGCATTCCCCTTTCTGCGAATAACAAAAACGAAGCTTTTGTCGTGGTTATCGATCCCGGACACGGAGGAAAAGATCCCGGAGCCGTTGGAAGAAAAGGGAAAGAAAAAAACATCAATCTTTCTGTATCTCTTCTTTTGGGAAAATACATCGCAGAAAAACATCCCGATGTCAAAATTATTTACACTCGAGATAGAGATGTATTTAAAGGATTAGATGAACGAGCCAATATTGCCAACAAAGCCAAAGCAAATTTGTTCATCTCAATTCATACTAATGCAGCAAAATCGAGTGAAGTACGAGGACCGGAAGTCTTTACATTTGGAGTTTCCCGGACAGAAGAAAATCTAGAAGTGGCCAAAAGAGAAAATGCTGTTATTCTTCTCGAAGATAATTACGAAGAAAAATACGAAGGATTTGATCCGAAATCTTCCGAATCTTATATTATGTTTCAATTTTTGCAAAACAAATTTGTAGAACAAAGTATTGATTTCGCCTCTCTCGTTCAAAATGAATTAAAAGCTTGTGTTAGTTGGAAAGATCGAGGAGTAAAGCAAGCCGAATATTTGGTATTACGAAAATCCAGTATGCCGCGCGTTTTGGTCGAACTCGATTTCATCTCGAACCGTGAAGCGGAAAATTTCTTAATAAGTGATGCCGGACAAAAAAGATATGCACGAGCAATATCCAACGCATTTACACAATACAAGACCAATTACGATCGCAAAAACGGCATTACGCCTATCTCGGAGAGAGAAAACAGAAACTCCAGAGAAGTCGTTGAAACAACTAAAAAAACAAACCCTCCAAAAGAAGTAAAAAGTAAAGGAATTGTCCATAAAGTACAAATTCTCTCTACTTCAAATAAGTTATCAAACAACTCTCCCCATTTAAAAGGGTATAAAGCAGACTATTACGTAGAAAATAATTTATATAAATATACTTATGGAGAATCGACTGATTGGAGTGAAATTTCAAAGATCAGGCAAACTCTATTAAAAGATTTTAAAGATGCTTTTATCGTTTCTTTCGAAAATGGGATAAAAGTTCCACGAAAATAAAAAAACAATGAAAAAAATATTTACAAGAGAAGTCATAATTGGCTTAGTAACAGCCGTTAGCTTATTCATTCTATACTTTGGAGTCAATCACTTGAAAGGCATTAATGTGTTAAAGCCGGCAAATCACTACTATGTATCAATACCTAATGTATCCGAATTGCAAACTTCAAGTCCGATTTATGTGAATGGATTTAAAGTGGGTATCGTAAATTCTATCAATTATGAATTTGACAATCCTGATGCGAGTAATCTGGTTGTTCAAATTAGTTTGGATAAAGAGATGAAACTGCAAACGGGAAGTTATGCCGAATTAAAAACAAGCTTAATGTCAGGTGCTTATTTGAATCTCGTACTGAACAAATATGTCAGCTCTTATTACCAAGTAGGAGATACAATTGAAGGAGCTACAGATATCAATTTAATGGATAAAGTTTCAACTGAACTGCTTCCTCAAATAGAAAATATCCTTCCTCGATTAGACTCAATATTACAAGGAATTCAAACGATTGTTAATCATCCGGCTTTGGTTCAATCATTGGATCATATTGAAGCTGCAACAGGTAGCTTGGCAAAATCGTCCAAGCAACTAAATACCCTCTTAGCAACGGATGTTCCTATTATTGTGTCTAATTTGAATAAAGTTACTACTGATTTTTCTATTGTAAGCAGTAATCTAAAAGAACTCGATTTACAAACGACTTTATCTTCCGTAGATCAAGTACTTGCAAATATCGATCAGATGTCAAAACAGTTAAATAATCCCAATAGCACATTAGGTCTCCTTCTTAACGATCGCTCTTTATATGATCAATTGGATTCAACCGCTCGAAATGCGTCCATTTTATTAAAAGACTTTCAAGAAAGACCTAAAAGATATATTAATTTTTCTGTATTTTAATGACCTTTTTTCACCTCGCATCGATTTTACTTATTTAAATTTAGTCTAAACAAGCATCAAACTTCCAAGTCAATTTAGCAAAATCTAAAAAGCCTATAAAAAGGAAGAATAAACAACAATTGAGGTGAGAAAAAAAATAGCTCAAAAATAAATAAAACATAAAAGGCTGATTATAAGCAAAATAAGAGACGCAAAGAAGAGGCATCCTAAGTGATTGAAAAACAGACAATAATAAAAAAATCTAAAAAGCAACAAAAAAGGCATTTTGTTTTATCGTTTTTTTTTTCAAATTTTGCAGTACAAAATTAATCTATCTTAATATAAAATTAATACATCTTTAATTTCATTCTTTGCAGAAGCAAGACAATAAAAGGTAGGTTTTTTGTTATTAATCAGAAATAAAAAAAGCAACTCAGTGAAATCATCTTATAGTACAGTATCACATAATACAGTATGGGATCAATGTTTAAAAATTATCAAAGATAATGTCAATGATAAAATTTTTGATACTTGGTTCACGCCTATTATACCATTAAAGTTCGATGGAGATGATTTTACGATTCAAGTACCGAGTCAGTTCTTCTATGAATATCTGGAAGAAAAATACGCTGATCTAATCCACGTTACTCTTTCTAGAATAATCGGGAAAGGAATTATCTTGAATTATCGAATTATTGTAGATCATTCGAATCAAAAAACGGGGCATACAACAGTTCCCAGTGAACATCCAGCTACAAATCTTGATACTCAACGGATAGCTAAAGACTTGAATAAAGCACCAACTGCTTTGTATCCGCCTGCCATTCCAGATTGGAATCCGAATTTGAACGGTCGTTTGAGCTTTCGCAATTTCTTTGAAGGTATCAGTAATAAACTTCCTCGCTCAATTGCACAAACCATAGCTGAAGATCCGGGTCATAACTTCAATCCGTTCTTTATTTATGGTGGATCCGGCGTTGGAAAAACACACTTGTGTCATGCCATTGGAAATAAAATAACCGAGTTAGACCCAAGTAAAAAAGTGCTTTATATTTCAGCTCATTTGTTTCAAGTTCAATTTACAGATGCAACACGGAAAAATAATCCAAATGATTTTATTCATTTTTATCAGGGCGTAGATGTTCTTATATTAGACGACATTCATGAATTATCAGGAAAAACAGGTACTCAAAATGCCTATTTTCATATCTTCAATCATCTTAAATTAATCGGAAAGCAATTGATTTTGACTGCAGATAGAGCGCCTATTGATATAAAAGGATTAGAAGATCGTCTTATTAGTCGTCTTAAATGGGGATTGACGTTAGAATTGCAAAAGCCGGATTTAGAATTAAGAAAGAAAATTCTTCAAAATAAAGTAAAACAGGACGGTCTGGATATTTCGCAAGAAATTATTGATTATATAGCTGCAAATGCAACTGATCACGTTCGAGATCTTGAAGGCATCATTACATCTCTTGTGGCACATTCTTTAGTTTACAATCGCAAAGTAGATTTAGAATTAGCAAAAAGGGTTGTGAGTAAAACCGTGAAAATGGAGAAGAAACAAATCACTCTTGAAAAAATTCAGGGAGTCGTAAGTTCTTATTTCAAAATTGACATTGACGAAATTCATTCAAAATCTCGAAAAAGAGAAATAGTTCAAGCTCGTCAAGTAACTATGTTCTTGTCTAAAAAATACACCGATTACTCTTATGCACATATAGGAACTTTGGTTGGAAAAAGAGATCATGCTACCGTTTTGCACGCATGCAAAGCAATCCAAGATAATCTGGATATTGATAAAGGATTCCGTTCTACGATGAAAGATATAGAAGAATTACTTTTACAATAATAAAAAAGAGACGCAAGTATTGCGTCTCTACACATACCTTAAAATATTTTAATGCGAGTTTGCCCTGTTATTTAAGAACCAATGTTAGCTTTTCTATTCAAAAAACACTAACTTTGTGTAACTAACATAACAAATAACAGATCTAAACTACATGCTAGAACAAGGACTTCACCTCGAAAGAAATCTATTTTTCTTCTTAAATGGAAGCGATTCCATTTTTTGGGATCATTTTTTTTGGATATATTCATATAAATGGACCTGGCTTCTATTTTATTCTTGCTTTTTATTCGTTTTTATTTACAAAAAACATTGGAAAGAAATTGTAATAACTATTTTATCCGTAGCGTTGGTTATTCTTTTGTGTGATCAAATTGCTTCTGGGTTTTTCAAACCCTTTTTTCAACGTTTTCGTCCCACTTACCATCCTGATTTCAAAGATCAGGTAGACATTGTTTTGGGCTATCGTGGCGGCAGATACGGATTTATATCAAGTCATGCAGCAAATGCTTTTGGCTTTGCCACTTTTACAGCTCTAATCTTTAAAAATCGTATTTTTACAATTACAATCCTTTTATTTGCAATTATCAATGGGTATTCACGCATTTATCTGGGCGTTCATTTTATTTCCGATGTAGTTGTCGGATCACTCGTTGGAGTTATAGTCGGTTATTTAAGTTACAAATTATACAATTGTGGAAGAAAACATTTTTTGAAAATAGAGAAAAATGATTTAAGAAAGACAAGCTACTCTAAATCAAAAATTTACTTTCTCTGCATTGCTTATTTTGCAAATGTAATTATATTATTATTATTTAGCAATCAGCTAGTTAACTTTTTCAATTAAATAAAAAAATCATGTCTGTAACATTTATTTAATTAAAATAATTGGAATATGTAATTATTTTGTTTAAATTAGTAGCCTGAAACAATAAAAAATTTTAGTAATAACTTATTTTAAAGATAGAAAACCATGAAAACAGTAACATTTAACGAATTGCGTAGAATCAAAGACAAACTTCCAAGTGGAAGTACCCGTCGAATTGCTGAAGAATTGAATCTTTCTGTAGAAACTGTTAGAAATTATTTCGGCGGAGTAAATCAAAGTACAGGAAGTAGTTGCGGTATTCATATTGAACCGGGTCCCGATGGTGGTATTGTTATCTTAGATGATCCCACAATTCTGGAAAAGGCACTTATTATTCTTGGAGAAACAAATTATAATGTTTCTACTGTATCTCAACCTGTGTAAATAACACAAATATTAAAAAAACTAAGAACTAAATTTATTAAACAACATTTTAGTTCTTAGTTTTTGTTTTTTATCTAAAACTATGAATGATAAACTAATTACGCTAGCTATACATACCTACCAAAAAGCGCAAATGCTTAAAATGACGCTGGAAAGTGAAGGAATAGAAGTTTACCTTCACAATGTAAATCTCATTCAGCCGGTAGTATCAGCAGGAGTCAGAGTAAGAATTAAAGAAAGCAGTTTGCCTTCTGCCCTAAAAATCATAGAAAACTCAGCATTATTCAAAGAGGAAATCGATGAAAATATTACTGAAGTTCAATCTAAAAAAATTCTCATTCCGGTTGATTTTTCCGATTATTCCATTCATGCCTGTACTTTAGGATTTAATTATGCGAAAGAAATTAACGCCAAAGTGATTCTTTTGCATGCCTTTTTTACTCCATTTTTCCCATCGACTATTTCATTCAATGAGTCATACTCTTATCAAACAATAAATGAAGAAGAATCAAGGATTCTTCAAAATAAAGCAGAAGAAGATCTGAATAAATTTTCTGCATTTGTGAAAGATAAAATAAAGCTCAAAGAATGGGCTGATGTTCCTTTTTCGACAATTCTAAGAAACGGTTTGCCGGAAGAAGAGATCATTAACTACAGCAAAAAACATAAGCCGACTCTTATAATTATGGGAACAAGAGGCAAGAATCAAAAAGACATTGATCTTATCGGCAGTGTGACAGCAGAAGTTTTAGATCGAGTAAAAATTCCATTATTTGCGATTCCGGAAAAAACACCTTTTTCTAATTTTTCAGAAATCAAAAAAATTGCATTTGGAACCAGTTTTGAACAAAAAGATTTGATTGCTGTTGATTCTCTTTTCAAAATATTCAAGCCCTACCCTGTCGAATATTATTTTTTTCATGTCACGCACAAACAAAATGATGCTTGGAATGAAATTAAATTAGCCGGAATTAAAGAGTATTTTGCTAAGTTATATCCGGAAGCAATTATTCGATATGAAATGATTGACCGGAATGATTTTGTTTTAGATTTGGAAAAATTTATTCGAAATAAAGAAATTGACATTATTTCTTTGTCCACTCATAAACGGAATATTTTTGCTCGAATTTTCAATCCAAGTATGGCAAGAAAAATGTTATTTCATTCTGACACGCCATTATTTGCTCTTCATTCTTAGTCCTCCATTCTCAAAAAAATTGTACCTTTGCATTTTATTTCAAATAAAAGAAAATGCAAAAAGAGCAAAAATATATTTCAACTCAAATACTAAATCAACGCTTCCAAACAAAAGATAACCATGGCTCTATTGCCATGCCCATATATTCAGGAGCTGCTTTTGAATTTGATTCTGCAGAAGAAATGGAAGATGCTTTCCTGGGAAAGTCAGGAAAACACACCTATTCCCGAATATCCAATCCAACAGTAGAAGCTTTTGAGAAAAGAGTGCAAGAAGTAAGTGGAGCAAAACAGGTATTAGCTGTTTCTTCCGGAATGGCTGCTATATCCAATGTTTTTATGACAATAGCCTATGCCGGAGCCAATATTGTCGCCTCTCCTCACCTATTCGGAAATACATTTTCTTTATTTCTATTCACACTCAAAGATTTTGGAGTCGAAGTTCGATTTTGCGATTTAACCGACCTGAAAGAAGTTGAAAAAAACATTGATGATAAAACATGCGCTGTTTTTACAGAAATACTTACAAACCCACATTTAGAAGTTGTAGATATAAAAGCTCTTGCAGGAGTTGCCCATAAAAAAAATGTTCCTTTAGTTGCAGATACAACTATTATTCCTTGGACTTGTTTTCAGTCTAAAGATTTCGGAATAGATATAGAGGTTGTTTCCAGTACAAAATACATTTCCGGAGGTGCTACGAGCATTGGGGGATTAATTCTTGATTACCAATCATTCAATTGGGAAAATTCGTCTCGTTTGAACAATATTGCCAAAACGAATCCGAAAGGTGCTTTTGCAATAAAGCTTCGCGGCGAAATATCCAGAAATATGGGAGCTTACATGTCTCCACATACAGCTTATTTGCAAAGTATTGGTTTAGAAACATTAAATGTCCGATATAAGCAATCTTCCGAAACTTGTAAAAAACTGGCAACGTTTTTGCAAACTGAAAAAGAAATAAAGTCAGTAAATTATACTGGATTATCAAATAATCCGTTTTATCAAATAAGTAGAGAACAATTTGGTGAATATCCCGGTTCTATGTTAACATTTGAGTTGGAAAGTCAATCGGCTTGTTATCAATTTATGAATAAGTTAAAAGTCATTCGACGAGCAACTAATTTATTTGATAATAAATCACTTATCATTCATCCTCTTTCTACAATATATGGCACATTAGCGCCGGAATATAAAAAAATGGTGAATGTTTCGGCAAATATGTTGCGACTTTCAATTGGATTAGAAAATTTCGAAGATTTAAAAGAAGATATATTACAAGCATTAAAGTTCTAAAAACACAAATTCATGAAAAAAATTATTATTCTTTTGTTTTTTATTGGAAGCTACTCTTCTGTTTTTTCGCAAAATGACCTCGCCTACTTATGTTCTTATGGTTTCAATTTTGAAATAAGTCAACAAAAAAGCTGGGGATATCAAAAGCCAATCATACTATCGATTGCCCCTCTAAGTTCTGCTGCTAAAGCCGGACTTCGACCATACGATATTATCGAAAAAATAGACGGAGACTCTACGATGTACGTCGAAATTGACAAAATTGAAGAATGGATGCATGATGTATATAAAGATCAAGTAACTCTGACAATCAGCAATTTGAGTGGCACAAGAGATGTTGTTGTTACAAAGACTTGTACTTTTAGCAATGTAATACCCGAAAAAGAACTTGCCAGCTCCTACGCTTTTTATAGTTTGGAAGATATTCAAAAAAGATCTTTCACTTGCCCTTTCAAAACAGCGAGTGATACGATTGCCAATTTACTTTCTTATCGAACATTTGGCTTCCCTAAGGCAAATGAGAATTACGTTGCGTTGGAAACAACAATCAACGAATCAATCAAACAACATTTGGGAGAAAGAGGAATGATTTTTCAATCTTACAATCCGGATTTAATTGTCGTTACCTATTATTCATACGCTCCTAATCCCAATTATAACGAACAAAGTAATAGCAATGTTCCGGGAGCCTATCGTTATAATCCAAATTCGAAGAAAATGCAAGAGTTTCCTATTTTAGATGATCTGTTTCATTCGTCCAGACAAGCTCCTTATTCTCTTACAATAGGAATTCGATTTGTAGACAGAAAGAAATCAACACCCAACAAACAATTTATTGTTTGGGAATGTGAATCTATGGAATATCTAATAAGCAACTACAATATGGAAGATTATGCAAAATCTCATATTCCTTTGATGCTAATGCAATATCCCTATATTAAAACGGGAAATCATGCAAAATTTTCATTTAGTAGCTATAAATACAACTACACCGGTCTAAATTACAATCTATATAATAGAGCGCAAATTCTTGATGTTGACATCGCATCTCCGGCTGAAAAGGCAGGTCTGAAAAGAGGTGATATTGTGACTAAAATCAATAATTTCAATGTATTAGCCAATCCTAAAGATGCTGAAGATAGATATAAAACATTCATTTTCAACACAATGGCATTACGAGATTCAACGACTCAATTTATGAATATATATGGTTTTCCTCGCTGTGCGTATTGGGATGAGACGAAATATCTAGATGTTGCGGCTGAATTTAAGAATAAAGACTATTTCAACAGTTTTTCATACTTATTTTATTTCCAACCATTCGTTAATCCAATCAAAAGAAATATAGTCACTTTTGATGCGAAAAGAGGAAAGAAAAAAATAAAAGTCAATATTCGTCCGGAAATAAAACAAGAAGAAGTATTCGAATTAATTAGATAGTATTCTAAGTCTATTTATTCCACAAGAATAAGCCACATTTACAGTCCTGCGGACTGTAATGTGGCTTATTTCGTTATCGTCCCCCAATCGCTTCGCTTCATTGGGGGCTAGCGAAACTCAGTCCTTCGGACAGCGCGAAGCAGAGTTGTCCGAAAGACAAACTGTGATTAACCTCCAATGATGCGGCGGAGAACGACTGACAGCTAAAAATGCCAGTGATTACCGAGAAGTGGCAATCAGAAAATAGCAGCTCTGAATAAAATGTTCCAAAAAATCAAAATATTTTGATTTTTTGGAACATTTTAGTAGTTTTGCATTCATAAATTATTTTTCATGAAACGGAAAATTTTAGAATCATTAGTCGAGTGGAGAGCCAGCGAAGATCGTAAACCTTTAATATTAAATGGTGCACGTCAGGTTGGTAAAACTTACATATTGGAAGAATTTGGCAAAGAGCATTTTGAAAATGTAATTTACCTCAATATGGAAATAGAGGGCGATGTACGTAATTTTATCGAAAAAGAACTTTCTCCCCATAAGATTATTCAATTCATTGAATCCACCAAACGGCAGGAAATCATTCCCGAAAAAACCTTGATTTTCTTTGACGAAATTCAAGCAAGTGAAAGAACTTTAACTTCGTTGAAATATTTTTGTGAACAAACACCCGAATATTACATTGTAGCAGCAGGTTCTTTGCTTGGAGCGGCTATTAATCGGGAAAAATATTCGTTTCCTGTAGGTAAAGTGAATGAATTTTGTCTTTATCCGCTTGATTTTGAGGAATTTCTTTGGGCATTGGGTTATGATAAATTGGTGGAAGAAATCAAAAATCACTACGCTAACAATGAGACTATGCCCGAAGCCTTGCATAATGTCGCATTGGAATTGTATCAGAAATATTTTATTGTTGGCGGAATGCCTGCCGCAGTGAAATCGTTTATCAAAACGGACAGTTTCTTAAAAGTGCAAGTTATTCAAAATAACATACTTAATGAATATATTGCAGATATGGCAAAATATGCCGGCACAACCACGAGCGTGAAAATTCGTGCCTGTTACGATTCTATTCCTGCACAACTTGCCAAAGAAAACGCAAAGTTTCAATATAAAGTGGTGCAACGAGGCGGTACGGCAACCATTTTCGGCGAGGCAATCGAATGGCTTAATTTAGCGAACATTACACTCAAATGTCAGCGTTTGGAACACGGATTTATTCCCATAAATGCATATATGGATTTAATAAATTTCAAATTGTATATGGGAGATATTGGTATTTTGACTTTGCGTTCCGAAATTCCCTTACAAACAATTTTATCAACCATTGAAACCGACAATACTTTTCTTGGAGCAATGACAGAAAATTATGTAGCACAATGTTTTAAAGTAAAAAACTATCGTTTGGCATATTGGCAAAGCGAAGGCAAAGCGGAAGTTGATTTTGTATTGCAACTTGACGGAAGAGTAGTGCCTGTAGAAGTAAAAAAAGGCAGACGAAATCGGTCAAAAAGTTTGGGCGTTTTTATGGAAAAGTACAATTCTGAATACGCGATACGCATTTCTAAGAAGAATTTTGGATTTGAAAACAATATAAAATCAGTGCCTTTGTATGCTGTTTTCTGCATTTGAAAGATTGTTGTTTGATTTTCATGTTCCGAAAAATCAAAATATTCTGACTTTTACGAACATAAAAGCTAAACAATGTGCAAAAACACCTCTTATGCAACAAATGTCAAAACAATTGAAAATCAACAATTTAACATGAGCTATAAGAATGTGGTGTTGTCTACAAAAGTCCGAAGGACTTCAATCTGAATAACCCCGTGCAAGCGAGGTACGAGTGTCGCTCGGGGTAAAAGAACGCTCTCTTCTCTCTCCACAACTCTGTAGGAGTTGAACATACAAGCAGTTTGGGGTAATTGAACTCCTATTCATTCTTACCCCGAGCTGCGCTCGTACCTCGCTTGCACGGGGTTATTCAGATTGAAGTCCTATATCGGACTTTTTATCGAATTCACGTTAATTTACTTTTGTTACTTTCAAGGGGATGCTGTCTACAATGCTCCGGGACTAGTTACTAAACCTAGTTTCCTAACGGAAACACTCAACTCAAAGAAAAACACTACTTCTTTCCTATTTACTGAATATCCCTAGTTAGGAAGACTGCACAATAAAAAAAAACTGCTTTATGAAAATCACAAAGCAGTTTTTTTTATTTATAAGAACCAATAACTGAAAACCTCAATTCTTAATTTTTAATTTTTAATTTTTAATTACTTCAACGTTCCAGCTTCAGCCTCTTGAATCATCTTCGCATTTGGAAGAATAAAGATTTCCACGCGACGATTTTGAGCTTGACCAGCTTTTGTTGAGTTATCTGCAACCGGTTGAGAAGATCCATAACCATCTGTTTCCAAACGAGAAGACGCAATTCCTTGTGTTTGTAAAAAGCTATCTACAGAACCTGCTCTTTGTTTAGAAAGAGGAATGTTAATTTGATCATTTCCAGTGCTATCAGTATGTCCGAAAATTTGAACATCTGTATCCGGATTTGCTTTCAAAGAATTAGCAAATTGAGTCAATGATGTTTTTGAAGCAGCATTCAATGTACTTGAATTAGTTGCAAAAAGAATTCCTGAATCAAAAGTGACTTTAATCGCTTGACCGTCATTAATTGCTTCTACTTGAGCATTTTGAATTGCTTCTAACTCTTTCTTTTGCTTATCCATTTTATTTCCAATCAAAGCACCGGCAGTACCGCCTACTACAGCACCAATTCCAGCACCCCAAGCAGCACCTTTTCCACCGTTTATTAAAGCACCAATTCCAGCACCTACACCAGCTCCGGCTCCAGCTCCAATACCAGTTCCTTTTACTGTATTACTCGCACCACATGCCGAAAAAAGAACAGCGATACATAACAATAAGCCTGCAAATAAATTTACTCTTTTCATTTTTCTTGTAAGTTTAAATTATTAATAATAAAATTCTATATTCAATTTTCGTACCATCCCATTTATAAGAATGTAATGTTCCTTTAAATTTAAATATTATTCCGAGATATCTAATGTGTCTGAATAAGCAGCTTCGGCAACTAATACAAGTCTAATCTCGTCTTCAGAATACTCTCCTATTTCATCTTTAGCTGCTTGCTGAACAATGAATTTAATCAGTTCTCGTTCTTCTCTTTCCTCATCATCATCGTTCAACCAATCCGATTTTTCGTAAAATTCACAAATAACATCTAAGATATAATAGATCTGATCCTCCGAAAATCTTTCTTTTAACTCTTGGGGAAGATAATTTTGAATAAACTTCACCGCAACTTCGTCATCGTATTCAAACATAATAATCAATATTTTTTATAACACATTTGGAGTAAGTGAAATTGGTTACGTTATTCACTTTTCTCAGTTACTTCGCGACTCTCTGTTTCTTCGTTTTTAACAAATTCAGTAATACCTTCTTTCACAAGTAAATTATACCATGTCATTATTTTTTTAATATCAGAAGGATATACTCTATCTTTGTCAAAATTAGGCAAAACAGTTTCAAAATACGCCTTTAATTCTTCCGGTTTTATCGAAGAAGCAAAATCAATTGTCTGTCCATTTTCTTTTTCCTTAATATTATTTAAAACCGTAGACAAAGGAATTTCCTCATCGTCAGTATATATAGAAATATCTCCCAATGACACAACTTTATCCCTCATATATACAGGGATTCTTTTGCGATCAATAAAAGATTCTGCAATAAACATGTTTTTTCCTTGAGAAATTAATTTAAAAAGTCCGGGTTTTCCGGATACTGATAAGATTTCTTTCAACATACAAATAATATATTTTTAATATAGTAATACAAATATAGACAAAATATTAAGATTCTATCTGTTTCAATAGTTTTTCTACTTGAGGTAACACAGCCTGAATGTCGTCATTAATAATTGTGTAATCCGACTGTAAATTCCTCGTTATTTCAGACATCTGATTATTCATTCGGTTTAAAATAGATATTCGATCTAAAGCATCTCTTTTTTGAACTCTTTGAATTCTTAATTCCAATTCAGATGATACAGAAACACTTGTATCAACATATTTATTAAATCCTGATTCAAATAAAATAGCCGATTCTATCCCAACAATAATACAGGATGAATGCTTTTTTTTCCACTCCAAAAAATCAGCATATACTTCCGGATGAATAACCGAATTGGCAAAAGCCAAATGATTCGGGTTATTAAAAATCAAAGACGCAAAAAGTGCTTTATTTAATTCTCCTTCGGAATATAACTGTGAACCGAACTTTTCAGATATTTTTTTTTGTACTAGCAAAGAGGATGCCGTTATTTTTTTTGCTTCCACATCTGAGTTGTATACAGGAACTCCTATTATTTTTAACAGATTAGAAACTACAGACTTACCGCTTCCTATTCCTCCGGTTATTCCCAGCACTTTCATAGACTTCTTTTTTGCTCTATCAAATATTCAACTGCTTCGGGGACTATACGATAGTTAATCAACCATTGGGGTTTTTCATATAAAGATGAAATAATAACCATACTTTGATTGGATGAAAGATCGTTATAATCAACCCTTACTTTTAAGTCGTTTTCTGTAAGCTGCGAATATTTACTCAAAGCAACTTGACAAACAACATCAACTGTTGAGGGGAAAAATCGAACATGCATATCATCCGGTATGTTATAACAAGCAATGGGTAATTCAAATTTTTTCTCTGTGTACTCTTCCACTTCTCCTGTTATTTTCACCTTTTCTTCAGACAAGCGAGTTCCTTTAGGTGATTTCAGATAAAGTGTCAAATCTATATTTTTCCGAATATTTTCTTGTTTTGCCGGCGCAGTTTTGATAACGGTAAGCGTATCCAATGCTTTTTTACTTCCATATACCCAAACAGTAGGCGGATTTATTCGCAAACTATCTGTAAAAATATAACCTCCTGCTGCAGAAATTTTTCCACCAACAACAATTGGAAGTTCTTTTTTTGTTAAAGGAGAATATTTAATCTGAAGTGTTTCCGGTTTAAAGGTTGTAATCTGTGCTGTACTCGAAAAAACATCCTGAACATAGGAAAGCATATCGGCTCTTTCAATAGTGTAAGATGATTTGTTTATGGGGAGATTTGTTAAATTTACCTCAACAGAAAGCATATCTCTATTAAGATAATATCTTAAAAAAGCAGTTCCTTTGTCAGCGATTTTAAGTGTCATTTTTTCAGGCAGAGAATCACTTAAAGCTACTTCTTTTGGAATATGAGTATAATGAATAGGAATAGTCACTTCCCTTTCTATTTTTTGCTGGAAATATTGTAATATCCAAAAACAAGAGGCAAGGGCTACAAAAACAAGAAAGACCAAAAGATTTTTCCATTTCTGACTTCGAAAAAAAACTCTGGCCCTTCGTGTTACGTTTTTTTTATTTACGAGTTTGATTGTCATCAGAAACGGCAAATACTGAAGCTTTGTCTATTTTAATTTTTACACCTTCAGCGATTTCAATAACATAATTTGTGTCATTGATCTCTTTTAATTTTCCGTGAACACCACCAGCTGTAACGACTTTATCGCCGGTTCTAAGGGCTGCACGTTGTTTTTCAATTTCTTTTCTTTGTTTTTGTTGTGGACGAATCATAAAAAAATACATGATCACAAATAACGCACCAATCATAATTAATCCACTCATACCACCACCTCCAGCGGCTCCTTGTAGCAAAATACTCAAATTCATATTTATTTAATTTTAATTAATTGAAAGAACAAATATAGACATTTATCTTAATTTTTAAATAGCTTTCCTTCAGTTTTTAATTCATTAACAATACTATCAAGTATTCCATTAATAAAGTTACTACTTTTAGGTGTACTATAATATCTTGCCAAATCAATGTATTCATTTAATGAAACGTTGACAGGAATTGTGGGAAAGTTTTTAATTTCCGAAAGAGCTATTTGCATAATATATAAATCCATTAAAGCAATCCGCTCCAAATCCCAATTTTTTATTTGATTATCAATTAATTGGGCATTTTCTTCATGCTCAAGAATAGATTTATAAAGCAATCGAATTGCAAAAATGCGATCTTCATCATCTCTAAACATAGGAAGTAATTCTTGCTCGACTCCAGTTTCAGATTCAAATCGTTTTATGGTTTTCAGTATAAATGTACCGATAATTTCCACATCGCTATCCCAATAAATGTTCCTATCTTCTAGCAAATCGAAAAGTTCTTCATTTACTAAAATAATGTTTTTGAACACTTTCCGCCAAAATTCACGATCAGCGTCATACGTATCCGGCGACTGTAGATAATCTTTATAGATATCCGATTCTAATATTTTTTGCAATAAATTTCGAACGAAAGCAGAATCTTCGTCATTCCACAATGTGCCATATTTAGTTGCAAATTTACTAAGTGTTTCATTTGTGCGTAATTGTTCCGCCAAACGATTGTCGATAAAACGAGTGTTGGGATTTAACTCTTCTGCCGAGGGAAGATATTTATGCTTTAAAGCATCTAATCTTTTTTGTTCTGCGTCAGTAAGAACCCCAATTAAGAGAAGGAGATAATGATATAAATCGTATGATTTTTGCAAACTACGCAGCAACTCATTTTCTGCACTTTTTAAATCTTTACTGTTTTTTTGATAGTAGGCATACACTATCTGAAGCACTTTAATGCGAATAATAATACGATTAATCATTTCAAAAGAACATCTTTTTTATTTGGGTGCAAAGGTAATTGTTTTCATTTAATCTTTTGCATAAATATTGAAATATTACTCCTTTCTTCATTTTAATATAGGAAAACTTGCATATTCGAACTATTATATTCAATTTTGCAAGATTGAACATTTATTAACTGCTAATACTATTATCATGGATATAAAAAATAATACGCGAAATGAATCGCGCGAAAATGATATTGTTTTTTCTAAATCAATCAGTGCCGGTAAGCGGATTTATTATCTGGATGTGAAACAAAATCGCAAAGGCGAATTATTTCTAATAATTACTGAAAGTAAAAAAATAATTGACGGAAATGAATCACAAACGGTTCATTTCGAAAAACATAAAATATTCCTATACAAAGAAGATTTTAATAAATTTACAGAAGCTCTAAACGAAACCGTTGAGTTTATTAAGGAAAATAACACAGTCGATTTTGTTCCTCCCAAAGATGAAATAAAAATAGAAGCGATAGACGATATTCTGTAAGATTCTGTTGGGGCAGTTGACAGAAATACAAAAAAAGAGAAAATAGAGATCGATGAAACTGATGAATCCAAAATAAGCATAAAAGACATTATTATTCATTCGAAAATGATATATTTATTGTTACTTAATTTATAGACTATGAAAATCACGGTTTCTGTAACAAATGATTTGGTAACGGATCAACGAGTACATAAGGTTTGTTCTAGTCTTTCGCAAAATGGTTATGATGTAAAACTTGTTGGACGAAAATTTCGCACAAGCAAAGAATTAAATCGAAAATACCAAACCGATCGAATGCGATTGATATTTAATCGCTCATTTCTCTTTTATGCAGAATATAATATTCGTTTATTTTTCTACCTATTATTTGAGAAAACAGATCTTTACCTTTCCAATGATACCGATTCGCTTCCTGCCAATTATCTCGCTTCTAAATTGCGCAAGAAGCCACTAATATTCGATGCACACGAAATGTTTCCGGAAGTTCCGGAAGTTACTCATCGAAAATTTGTCAAATCTTTTTGGACAAAAATAGAGGATTGGATTTTCCCTCATTTGAAACATAGCTATACTGTTTGTCAATCTATTGCAGATATTTACAATAAAAAGTACAATATTCAAATGCAAGTCGTTCGCAATATTCCTTTTGCTCAACAAACGGCAACGACTAATTCGTCTCTTGATTCGAAAGGGAAAAAAGTATTGTTATATCAGGGAGCCGTTAATTTGGGGCGAGGAATTGAATGGATTATTGAAGCGATGCCTTATTTGAATGATTATATTTTTTATGTAATTGGTGATGGAGATAAATTGGAGGAACTGAAAAAACGAGTGAATGATCTTCGTCTCAATGAGCAAGTAATTTTTACCGGAAGAATTCCTTTTGAGGAACTTCCGGCTTATACCGAATCTGCAGATATTGGAATTAATTTACTTGAAAACAGAGGATTAAATTATTATTATTCTCTTCCTAACCGAATTTTCGATTATACACGAAAAAGCATTCCTATTTTGGCGAGTGATTTCCCGGAAATACGAAAAATTATCACACTTTATAAGATTGGTGTTCTTGTTGATAACTATGAACCTGATTTTTTAGCAAGGACAATTCAAGAAATGTCTTTACAGGAAAAAAACGAGGAAGGGTTTTCTAGGGCAAACAAAGAATTAACCTGGGAAAATGAGGCGCAAATAGTGCTTAAAATGGTAAGCGAGCTTCGCTCGCGTGACGAGTGACAGGCGAGCTTTGCTCGCAGTGACAAGTGACAAGTGACAAGTGAAGCTCGCTGTAACTTGTCACTGGTAACTTGTCACTTGTAACTAAATAAATGAACTTTTTATCTGGTTTGTTGTTATAATAGTAGCAATAAGGTTACTTCATTAGTTATAGTTAAGGGTTAGTAATTCAATTGGAGAGGTTGGCGAAGTGATTCGGTGACCTCTCAAACTTTTAAAAAATGAAATCTCCTATGTAAAGCAGAAGGTTACTATTACATAGGAGATTTTAATAAACGGAGTAGTTATTATTTTAGTTCCGATTACTCAATTGTTTTTGTTGTATTTTTCATTCAACAATCACAAATTTTATTGCTTCACAACTTTTACCACTTTATTATTGATATACAACAAATAAGTGCCACCAGAATAACTTGACATATCTATTTTGTTTTCTTCAGTAATTATCAGCAAGTTACCTAAAATATCATACATTTTTTTCTCGCTACCGATAGCGTTTTCAATGTACAATATGCTATTAGTGGGATTCGGATAAACGAAAATATTGGCTACCGATATTTTTGTTATTGCTGAAACTTCATTGTTAATATAATCCAATGTGATTTGAGAATCATAAGAATCTACTGAGTGCAGCAAAATGTAGTAAACACCGTTTCTTTCTGCCCTTATACCATCGAAAGTAAGCGTTTCATTTCCGCTTGCCTTATACACTTCTACACCAAATGAGTCGAAAACTTGAATGATGCATTGTCGGTCGGTTTTCCAAACTAAACTATCTTCTTTCAACGCATTTAATTTATAGAAATGTATTTCGTCGGAGGCGGGTTTTGCTTTTGTAACAGGAATGCCTGAAAATAAAAAATCGGCTTGTACATCAACGCCTTTTCCGTCTGCAAACAAATTAACTGAGGTTGAAGTCCAATTGTTGTTTGTATCTAGAAAACGGATATTAAATCGGTTGCTTCCCGAATAATAAATAGTTGCGTTCCCGTTTACATTCACCTCAAATTCAAAGCTATTCGGAGTTGCAGTTGCTAATAGATTGTTTACAGTCAGCAACTGATTTTGTATTTCAAACGGATTTAGGGGTTGTTCCAAATCAACCTTGATTTTGGAATCATAAGCATCATTGCACCAATATTCATAAGCGACAATTTTATTGTCGGAAATAATCCTTTCGGGAATGTAAAAATATTGCGTAACAGGTGTACTCCATTTGTCGTTACTATCTTTTGCACGGAAGTTGAAATAGTGAATACCTTTTTTGAATGCAGCCAAATCAACATTCAAATTGATTATTCCGTTAGAAGACGTAACCGATTGCCGGTTGTCAAAATCGCGATCTATCCAATATTCATAGGTTACAATTTTATTGTCGGCATTTACAATTTCCGGTTTGTAAAAATATTGAGTAATTGGCGCGCTCCAATTTCCTTTCGTATCCTGCGAGCGAAAATTGAAATAATGAATCCCTTTACTCAATGCCACTACATCTAATTCAAGATTGATGATAGAATTGCTTCCTGTCACTTTTTTACGTGAGGCATAATTTTTATCAATCCAATATTCATAGCAGGCTATCTGATTGTTGATTTGTTGGGTAGAAGAACGAAAGAAGTATTGAGTTAACGGCGCACTCCAATTTCCGTTACTGTCCTTTGCTCTGAAATTATAAAAATGAATTCCTTCGCTTAATTGAGAAACATCCAATGACAGATTGATATTTCCATTGTTAGATGATGTTTTTACTCTGTTTTCGTACCCATAATCAAACCAATATTCATATCCTTCAATATTTTGTCCGTATGTTGTTAACAATGAACAAAAAAACAATAATGTTATATTCAGTTTTCGCATAATTTTAAGGTATGAGGTTATTGAGCTTCCACTTTTATGCTTACATTCAGTTTGCCGTCGGGTGTAGATTTTGTTGCAATATCTTTTTGTGTGATTTGCGGATTGGTCGGAATATCCGTAAATGGATTTTCGCCACCGTAAATGCCGACTTGGGTTCCATCTGTTCCCAAAAATGTGGCACGAGCTTCGGGAGTAAGTTCGTAAGTTTCATCATCGGAATAATCAAACTCTATACTTTTGCAAAAAAGTGTTTCATAATCAGTTTTTATATTTCCTGAATTTACTACAACGCTATTCCATTTTCCTTCAATAAACACGTTATTGAGAGCGGAACAATTAGGATTCATATCGTTTTGGCACTTGCTATTGTGGCGGATTCAAGTTCACTACATTGTGGATAATCACTAATGTTTTTCCAAAGCACAGATGCTTGGGTTTTCACGTCAACCGCCATGATAGCAAGTGGTTTGTTGTAGACAGTGTTTCTTTCCTGCTTTTAGTCTTTATATTTCATATAAACCCAAAGGTCGCCACTGTTTTTATCAAGTACCGCCAGCCAGTCTGTTCGTATACCTTTTCCAATATTAGAATTATAATAATGACTTTGTATATTGTCAGGCGTGATTTTTGGGAGTTTTACAAGTTTTTCAAAAACAGATAAATCTAAATCAACCCCACTAACTGATTTGAACGAATTTCGTTCTACATACCTGTCCATATCAACCGCATCGATATGAATTCTAAAATAGTTTGTTTTCGTATTCGCCGCTTCATCCAAAATGCAGGAACTACATTCCGGACATTCATTGCCGCCATATATTGAAGGTATATCAATGTTAGTACGTGTTTCTATATTATCAATATTAAATCGCTCACAACTATTACTTTCACGACAAAGGATATGCAAACCAGCACATCCGCCATAACCGAGAAGTCCCATTCCGATTATTGAAATCAGAACCCACATCGTTATTTTTAGACATTGTTTCATTGAAATATCCCTTATTAGTGTCGGGCGCAACTTTTATATTATAAAAATCTGTTTATATTCTGTTAACGTACAAATTTCTATTTCATTGTACGCTACGCTATCCCACATTGTCTACAACATTGTCATAGTGATGTCCACCAAGACTAATGCCACCGATAATATTATTTTTTAAAAAAGCAGAAGTTCCCATACCGGTTTGAAACATGGTATCAATAGAGCGAATGATCAGACAATTCTCGATATACAGTGATGCGGAAAATGTATTACTTCCGATACTTTTAATAATAGAGTTTTTTACATGTAAATTTTCGGATTCAGCATCAGGATATAAGCCTCTTGTAATTATTGACTGTTCGATTAAGCAATTTTTAGAATGCCCATTGAATCCCACTGCTTCCAAGTGGCATTTTTTTATACTAAAAGAAGTTATGCCTCCCCGGATTGTAATCAATTCATCATCAATCTTTAGACCTTCAATTGCTAACCCTTCGACATCTTCGGGTAATTGTATATCAAAAGATCGACCTGTTATTACAGTAGGGAAACGCCCATTTTCTGCATCTGTCACATATCCTGCTCCTTGTATTGTAACTGCTTTCGTGATATTAACCGCATTAAAAGAGCCTGCCGTCAATGTGATTAAGTCTCCATGATTCGCTGCATCCAGCGAATTTTTCAACGCATCTGCCCCATAAAACACCTGCAAATCTTCTCCTTGTTGTAGAGTTGCCAACTGAACTTCTTGAGCGTTTATACTTAATACGCTACCCATTAATAATAAGATTAAAAATAAAATTTTCCGGTTCATTTTTTTATGTTTTAGGCTTTTCACACTTACCTCGTTTTTTGAACTGGTTTTTTCCTTTATTGTACTATCTAAATTTCTAAATTGTAACATCTTAATATCCCTGATTCGTGTCGGGCACAACTTCTAAAAAATTGAATTTAAAATCAATTTACGTTCGATTCAAATTCGGGCATTTATTCTAATTATTTTCTTTAGTCCTCACATTTTTCACATACACACATAAAAAAAGCGCGGACAAAACTCCAATTATTTGTTTTTCGAGGTTCTCGACTACCTAACTTCCCAAATAAACGAGTAAAGCCCACGCCGAGGCGTGAGCGTCATCACTTTACTCTTGAGAAGTTTTTTGAAATTGTCGAGATTTCGAAAAACAAGAATGCAAGCTAACGCTTTTTCCAATATTTAAAATATGTGTATTATTACACAGTTTTATTTCATAGGCAAAAAATGTAAAAATTCGTTACAAAGATTACAAAATATTGTTTTCTTATCCAAATAAATACATGAAAAATAAATTTGCTTTTCTTCAATGAATGGCATAAGACCCGATTAATAGTGTCATGAGAAGGAATCCCATGGGTAAACAAGCTGTATTTCCTCAACTAGAATTCCTGTAGACCACCCAATATAGATCATTGTCATGCGCGACATCCTAAAAAATGAGAGGCTGCCTTAAAATAAGACAACCTCTCAAACCAACCTTTAATCAAAAAAACTAATAAACTAATACACAAGATCACCAGGGAAACCGGCACCTATATCTTCTCCAACTAAACCATCTGCAAATCCTTTATAAGAATGCTTACGTTCATAATTTTTGTCCCAAAGGTTCGGAGCATCATCAGGAATCCAATACTGATGCTCTTGATCATTATCGGAAATACCCCAAACTGTGATTCCGGAACGTAGGTTTTCTGGAATATTTCTTTTATATGACTCAATTATATATCGGTACATTTCAGCTTGTTCTGCATATTGCTCCACAGTAGGAGAATTAGTTCCGAATTTAATATCCAATTCAGTAATCTTAATCAACTTACCTGTTTCTGCTAATCTTTTGAACATATTTTCAATGTCTTCTTGGCTTGTATATCGTATGTCTACGTGCAATTGCGTACCAATACCATCTACTTGTCCGCCTTGTTGCTCAATATATTTCACATAATCAATCAGTCCATTCAATTTTGCACCGCTTGAAGATTCAAGATTGTAATCGTTGACAAACAATTTAGCGTTCGGATCAGCAGCACGAGCCGTTTTAAAGGCTGTTACAGCATAATCTTTTCCAAGATAATATTGCCAGTAGAAAACATCAGTAGCATCTAGGTTTTCTTCACCCGAACGCAATGTTCCATTTTCATTCATTGGCTCATTTACAACATCCCAAGCAACTATTTTTCCTGCAAAGTGAGATGCTACATCTGTAATATATTGGATGTAAAGCGGTTCTAAAATTTCAAATTTTTCTTCCGGAGTCTTTTCAATAAGAGTCGGACCTGCACGCAACGCACTTGAACGAGCACTTGCAGCAGTAAGATTTACGACTGTTACGTCATCAATGTAATAAGTTACATCAGGAACAAGACCTAAGTCAAAAGAAATCTTTAATTCATCTGCAGTGGCAGCCCATTCATCATTACCAAGAGTTTCCGGACTATAAACAACTCTTTCCCAATTTGTTGAAGTTGAAAACTCTCTAGCTCCGTTTACAAAAGGATAACCGTTGCTCATACCGGAAAATGAAAGTCTTCCTTTACCTGCAATATCTGATTTGATATAGAACGAAATTTCGTATTGATTGCCGGATATTACCGGAATTGCAGGTGTAGCTAATTGTAAATCCCAATCGTTAGTCGTAGTTGAACTTGCAGTTAATTTTACCGCATACGTTCCGTTTCTTACTTCCTCAGCAGTAATTTCAATACCTGCTCCTGCATTTGGCGTTCCCCAACCATCGGCACTCAAATCACCCGATTCGAAACCTCCGGAAGAAAGTAAATTACCATCCACTTCAGCATCTAAATCTGTTACGATCACATTGTCAATATAATAAACCATATTGGGCACTTGTCCTAAGTCGAGGTCAAATTGTACCGATTCTCCAATAGCAGTCCAAGGATCTGCACTTGTAATCGTGTTTGAACTATATGTAATTTGTTGCCAAGTCGGAGATGTTGCAACAACATTGTTTGGTCTTCCATCTACTGCATCTTGATGAGAAGGCCAGCGATTGCTCATTTGATTAGCCCCACCAATACTTAAACGAATCTCACCTTCTCCTTCTGAACGAATAAAGAAAGAAATTTCGTACTGATGTCCAACTACAGTTGCAACAGGTTCAGTACGCACTTGCGTACTCCAAGCATCAGTTCCTGTACCTGCAGTTACTTTCAACATTTTGTCGCCATCCAGAGCATTTTCGGAAACGATTTCCCATTCGCCACCCCAAGAACCCCAACCACTACTTTCAAAGTCTTCTTCGAAACTTCCGTTGGAAAGTAAATTAGAACCTGCCGGCGGCATAATTCTTATCGGTGCGATTAAAGTATTAAAATAGCTTGCTTGTTGTTGGTTGTGCCACACAAGTGTGTGTCCGTAAACGGCTAATCCGGCACGTTCCAATTCAGCAAGTCTTTCGTCGATACGGGTAAAATTAAGCACGCCACTACTATTCATTAATGATGTCTGTTTCAATTCATTACTCGGCGTAATTTGGTCGAAATTTTCATTGATAATATTCCGATATGTTTCATCACTCAAGTAAAGCGACAAGTCAATTCCTACGCCTAATGTCATTTCTGTATAGTTTTTCAATACATCATAGCGAGAAATCATTTCTTTTAATTCAAGAGGAAGCTCAGAGATTGTTACGTCTCCATACAAAGGATTTTTTCCCCATTCCATTTTTTCGTCGTAGCAAGAATGTAAACTAAGTACTAGCGCTACGATAAATAGTGATATAATATTTTTTAATTTCATATTCTTCAAATATATTAATTTGTTATTCTTCATCATCAGGGAAATCGCTATAAGCAGGAACTGTTAAAGGTACAATACGAATATTATCAATGTAAATATTCAGATTAGTTGGTTCTGATTCAACTCCATTTATCGTTCCATTTTCCAACCAAGGACCACATTGGTCATACGATGCTTCAGCAATCTGAGCCATAACTGCAGACAAATCTTTACCATTAAAATCGGAACTTTCGCTGAATGGTAGTGTGATTGTGTACCAAGAACCCGGATTTTCCACAACTACTCGGCCTGATTCTGCCGATGCCCAAGGCGCGTAAATCATACAATATCTGCTAGTTCCCCAGCCATCTGCAACAACAAAGCGAATATCTCCTGAATTCCATTCTCCTTCGTAATAGATATCCATTTGGACTGCGCATTGAGATGCAGAAGTACTCCAAGGAATAACTGCATCAGTTATAATGCTTGACCATACTGAATTTTTAATCCAATAACGACTAACGTCAACCGGAGCATCACTCGCAGACATTAATTTTCCGTCTTTATTAAGCGAACGATAAACGCCTTGTGATTTTGGACCATTACCGGTAGCTGGAATAACTGCACTCAAATCATCCGACACCTCACCTGAAGTCCAAGCCACATTACTAATATTGTCAAAATTGTGAATTAAGCCTTTTTTGAAGTTAAAATAAGCAGGTGAATAAGCACCTCCATTAGCACATTCGATAAAAATAGCACCTCCTTCATTCGATACTCCGGCAGGAACAGTTACAACACAAAATAGACCTTCTTCGTCATCCGATAAAATACCTTCAGTTACAACAACATCACCGGGAAAAACCACTTTAGTAACTCCGGCCAATCCTGTTCCGGTAAGAGTAATAACTTCACCAGCCTGAGGCATTGTATGAGAAATATTTGTGATAGTCGGAGCTGAAGCTCTTATCTCAAAATTATAAACAAGATAATTATCATTGCTTTTCTCTAAACGAATAGTATTACGCACATCATCGCTAGCTTCAAGAACGGGAACTTCCTGTGTTGATCTTATTAACATCGAAGTATTTGTTACATATACCGGATTAAAATACACGTTATGGCCATTTATATACACTCTTTTCACGCCCGAAAATCCAGATCCTTCCAATCGGAGAGTTTGTCCCAAACGAGTAAACTCCACTTCTCTATCCGGAACAGATGATTGAGCATCTTCCAAATAAACTTTTGTTATAGTTATCGGCGATTTATCACCACTACTATCATCGTCTTCACAAGAATTAAAACCTAATGCACAAGCAAATAGACCTAAGAGTGAAAACAATGTCCATATTTTTTTATAAATTATATTTTTCATCAGCTTTGTTTTTTTTATTATTCAAATAAATCAGTTATTTTTTCTTCTGTAAATGAATAAGGAACCGGTGCCTCATTCAATTTCGGATTTTGAATTAATTCGGATTCAGGATAAGGCAATAAGAATATTGAGGCATCCACTCTACCGACAGGACGCGATCCTATATCTCGATCATCATCTATGCGTAAATCATTGGGGGAATCGAAAAGATATGGAACAATAGTGCCTCTTTCTTGACCCGTGATATAATTGATTACTTCTTGACGTTTGTAGTAAGAACGACTCAACAAATCAAACCAATAACGTCCTTCCAAGCAAAATTCAACGCGGCGTTCGTGACGAATGTCTTCCCATGTAATGCTGGCTTTAGGAGAAAGACCTGCCCGAACTCGAATCTTATTTAATGATTCTAATGCAAAAGTATTCGTAGTACTTTCTGAATTTCCTAAAATTGCTTCAGCATGGTTTAGATAAACTTCAGCTAAACGTATCATATAAGTATTCAATGCTGAATTCATACGTCCGATAGCCGGATTGTCTTTTGTTGAACCTGTTACGCCTTTTTTTACATTAATAGACTGAGAATCATTTCTATCGTAAATATAACCACCATTCGCTTGACTTAGTTCCGGATAAAAATCACCATATCCCATCCATGTTGCTTTACGGCGAATAGTATCATTCAATTCATATTCTTTAATCATATCATAAGAACATCTTGTCCAATCGCCCCAACCTGTATCGTCTCCTGTTATTTCAGAGCTACAAGCATAATAAGCTTGCTGTGCATTAATTACACCGTATCCGGAAGAACTGTTTAGACCGGGTACCCATTGAAGAGCAAATAAAGATTCTGAATTGTTGTTATTTTCAATTTTGAACAAATCAGCATAATTATCCAACAACTGATAAGCTTTATTTTCCAGCACTTTTTCAGCAGCTTTTTTCGCTAAATCCAAATAAGCTTGATCGCGAGTTCCTGAATTTGGATTGCTACCCGAATTGCTAGTCAGATAACCTGAATATACTAAATAAAATCTGGATAACATTGCATAAGCACTATATTTGTCGACACGACCAGCCGATGTTCCTTTTTCCGGCAAATATTTAGCTGCAAACTCCATATCACGGATAGCAAATTCAAATACTTCTTTTTGAGAATGAGCATTGAGAATCGGATTGGCAACTAAGTCAGAAGGGTTTTCTGAAATAATTACATTGCCCCACAAAGATCCTAAGTACCAATAAGCAGCGCCTCGCATGAAACGAGCTTCTGCAATGTATTGATCTTTGGCTTCCTGAGTTGCTGAACTTTCATTGGTTGTTATAATCACTTTATTCGACTGTTGAACAACCACATAGAAAGATGCCCAAGCACTGATTACGGAACTTGTCAAACCGGTTACTGATAAATCACCATAAGGATAAATATAATTTGAATAAGGAGCATATAAATTATATGACATTCCATCTCCTAGTCCAAAATAAAAGTTATTATTAAAATCAGACCAAACTCTGTTATAAAGTGGACTTGTAAGAGCAGACAAATTGTCGGCTGTAAGGCTTTCTCCCGTTATTATATTATTTCGCTCGATATCAAGAAAATCGCTACATGCACTCAACAGAAATGCATATACAATAACTACAGAATAGATTATTTTTTTCGTTTTCATATTCATTATATTGTATTAAAATTAAAAAGTAAGGTTAATACCTAAAGTGTATATTCTTGGTGAAGGATAACGACCATTATCCACTCCATTCAATTGGTTTCCGGCGCTATAAGAAACACCAACTTCCGGATCAAATCCTGAATATTTAGTAAAAGTATATACATTTTGCAAGTTAGCATAGATCTTCAAATTTGAAATGTATGCTTTACTTATTAATTTGCGAGGGAATGTATATCCAAACGATATATTCTGAATTCTCAAATAAGAACCATCTTCAATGTAACGATCACTGAATGCAAAATCATAATCGGATGTGGCTGTAGATTGTGGTAAACGAGGCATATCAGAAGCTCCTCCAACAATTTTCACATTCCGGTAATCATTGGGGCCGGCAGGGTCAATTAAATCTAATTGGGCGTAATCAATCGCTTTTGTAAACAGGTTGGAAATATTACGGCGAGGATTTTCCATATAACGACGAGAGTAATTGACTACATCATTTCCATAAGATCCGGTAAGGAAAATACTCAAATCAAAATCTTTATAGGTAAATGAATTTCCGATACCATAAGTAAATTTAGGTTCGGGATTACCAATAAAAGTACGGTCTTTTTCATCTATAACACCATCATTATTTTGGTCTTTGTAAATATAATCACCAATCCACACTCCATTTTGTTCGTCAATAGCCATATCTTCCATTACTGGAGTCCGTTTAATATTGCCATCTTTATCTTTATAATAAAAATCAGTCGCACTTTCAAAACGTCCTATGATTTGATAACCATAAAACTGTCCAATAGGTTGTCCTACTGATGTATTACTAATAAGTGTATTACTTCCGCCCCAACTAGAATCATCTACATTACGTGTGTCGATACCGGTTTCAGTATTAATTGACAATACTTTATTTCTATTTAGAGAGAAAACTAAGTTTGTACGCCATTGAAAATCTTTTGTTTCAAGATTTACAGTATTCAAAGCCAATTCAACACCTTTATTTTCCAAAGATCCTAAATTTACCCAAGGAGCACTACTTGATCCTTGTCCACTTGTTCCTACGAATGCCGGAAGCGATGCTTGAAGTAATAAATTATTTGTCTTTTTGTAATAAACATCTCCAACAAATTCGATTCGGTTTCTAAGAAAACTAAAATCTATACCAAGATTGCTAGAACTGGTTGTTTCCCATTTCAAATCTTCATTAGGAGTATTGGAAGCAAGCAAACCTGTTCCCCAATTAGTTGTAGAAGCCGAATAAGCAGCTAAATAAGCATTGTTATCAGGAATATTTTGATTTCCAACTTGTCCCCAACCAAAGCGCAATTTCAAATTATTAACAAAATCATTATTATTCATAAATTCTTCCCCAGAAACTCTCCATGCTGCTGCTGCAGAAGGAAACCAACCCCAACGGTTATCCGGTCCAAATTTAGAGGATCCATCTCGACGCAAAGTAGCTGTAACAGAATACTTATCATCAAAAGAATAAAATACACGACCAAAATAAGAAAGCAGGGCACTTGTTCCAGTATAACCACTATTGGCAGCAGTTGTTGCATCTCCCAAGTTCAAATCGGTTGCATTATTGGAAATATAACCATTACGAGTTCCGGATAAAGATTCCCATGATGATTCTTGCATTTCTTGTCCCAACATCGCATTAAGACTATGAATATCAAAAGTGCGGTTGTAAGTCACAATATTCCGAAAACTCCAAAACTTATTGTATTGCTTGCTAAAGTCTCCTTGATTCACATCATTAAATTGCGTTGTGGAAAGTTTATAAGTTGGTTGGAAACGATATGTATTAACAAAACTATAGTTAAAAGAAAATTCCGGACGATAGGATAATCCTTCTATAAACTTTGGAGTAAAATCAGCATAAACGTTAGAACGAATATTAGCTGTTTCTCTTGAGTTGTCAACCAACATAGCCATTGCCATTGGATTCGTAGGCATAAATTGTTCGTCTGATGCAGCAAAAGAACCATCTGCATTACGCACCGGAACATCTGGTGTTGTTTTAAGTGCTGTAATAACCAATGATTGATCCGAAACAGTTAATGTTTGATTTGTGTTTGCAAATGCAAAACTAACTCCAGCTTTCACATAATCCTTTACCTGGGAATCGAAACTACCAGTCAAGTTCAAACGATCAAATCCCGAACCGGCTGCGATACCTTCTTGATCTGAATAACCAGCTCCTAAATTATATGTAGTTTTATCAACTCCTCCCGAAATAGAAAGGTTATGACTGTGCATCATCGCTGATCTAAATAATTCTTCTTGCCAATTTGTTCCCGGACCTAATAAGTCTGGACGAACAAAGTTATTATTAGCATTTATGAAATTATAATCGGCTAAGGTATTACGATGAGTTGCGTATTGTTGTAAGTTTAAAACATCCAACATACTTGGTATTTGTTGCCATCCCACATAACCATTGTAATTAATAGAGGCATCTCCTTTTTTTCCTCGTTTGGTGGTAATCATAATAACACCATTCGCAGCGCGAGAGCCATAAATTGCAGTTGCTGATGCATCTTTCAAGATATCCATAGAAACAATATCTGCGGGATTAATTGTTGCTAAAGCATTCGTATTTGTATCGTTACCACTGCTTGATCCTCCATCGATGATAACACCATCGATTACATAGATTGGTTCATTTGATGCACTCAATGAACTGACTCCCCGAATACGGATAGAAGTACTTGAACCTGGCATACCCGAATTTTGTTGAACTTGCACTCCGGCAGCGCGTCCTTGTAATGCCTGGTCGATTGATGTTGGAACAGACTTAGCAATCGCATCCGAAGATACAGATGTTACCGCACCGGTCAAGTCGCTTTTTTTCATTGTTCCATAACCAACAACAACAACTTCATCTAATGTTTTTGAGTCCTCTTTTAATGTAACATTAAGGGTAGTTCTACTTCCTACATCCACGGTTTGTGTTAAATAGCCAATGTATGAGAATGATAACTTCCCATTGGTTGGAACATCTATTTGATAGTTACCATCAAAATCGGATATGGTTCCGAGGCTAGTGCCGGGAATGGTTACACTTACTCCAGGCAGCGTTTCACCGCTTTCATCTGTCACAACTCCACTTACTTTGGAAGATTGTGCAAATGCCAGAACAGGAAATAAGAAAAAAAGAAACAATAGTTTCGTTTTTATTTTAAAAATGTTCTTCATAAAAATTTATTTATAGATTAATAAAATTAAGATACTTCTGTTAATAGTATTTTTTTTCAGATAATTTATATGAGTAAAGACTGATATCCATAACTTTAATAAGTGTGATACAATTTCATTTAAATTAGCTCTTACTTTAATATTAATTAATGATTAACAAATACTTTTTAATATGGTTTAATGAACTTCGTTTTTCATGACAATAATTCGAGCCATTAACCGGATACAAATATACACCTAATATATCAGCAGCTATTATTGGATAGTTACATGAAGTTTTCCGTACATAACAAGACTATATGAAATTGTAACATTTTTTTTCACACGTGTTACATTACACAAATATTCTGTATCATACAAGCTATTTTTACTCTCCATAAATCTAAAATCTGAATCTGAATAAATTAATACATAGGACACAAAAAACATCTATTAATGTAACAATGAAAAATAAAACGTTCAATAAATTTAGTCGTTTTCTCGCAATAACATAATCCAAATAAACTTGGCTTCTGTATATTGCTTAACGAAAACGTTCAATAAATTTAGTCGTTTTCTCGCAATAACATAATCCAAGTAAACTTGGCTTCTGTCTATTGCTTAACGAAAACGTTCAATAATATATTTCCAAAACTTTATCCATTCTTATTGTATTCTCCTTAAAAATAATATAACTTTGTACGCTTAATTGCAAAATTTTATCAACGTGTCAGAAACAAAGTATATTTTCGTTACAGGTGGTGTTGTATCATCTTTAGGAAAAGGAATTGTTGCCGCTTCTCTAGGCAAATTATTACAAGCAAGAGGATACAAAGTCACAATTCAAAAGTTTGACCCTTATATTAATATTGACCCCGGAACGCTTAATCCTTATGAGCATGGAGAATGTTATGTTACCGAAGATGGTCATGAAGCGGATTTGGATTTGGGACATTATGAACGCTTCTTAAATATTCCAACTTCAAAAGCGAATAATATCACAACCGGACGTATTTATCAGAATGTAATCAATAAAGAACGAAAAGGCGATTTCCTTGGGAAAACGGTTCAAGTTGTTCCTCATATTACAGATGAAATTAAACGAAATATCATGATATTGGGTAAAACCGGCAAATATGATTTCGTGATTACCGAAATTGGTGGTACTGTTGGCGATATTGAATCGCTGCCTTTTATTGAAAGTGTTCGTCAACTTCGTTGGGAATTAGGAAAAAATTGTTTGTGCGTGCATTTAACTTATGTTCCTTATATTGCTGCTGCAAAAGAGGTCAAAACAAAGCCAACTCAACATTCGGTTAAATTATTGCAAGAACAAGGTGTTCAGCCTAATATTTTAGTTCTTCGTACCGAAGATGAGTTATCCAAAACGATTTGTCGAAAAGTCGCACTTTTCTGCAATGTAGATGAAGATGCAGTCATTCAATCATACGATGTTCCGAGCATTTATGCAGTTCCGCTCGTTCTTGCGAAACAAGGAATGGATAAAATTGTTCTCCAAAAAATGGGAATGCCAGCCGATAGAGAATTGGATTTAACTCGTTGGAATGGTTTCTTGGAAAACATGAAAGCTGCCGACAAAACCGTTAAAATCGGATTGGTAGGCAAATATATCGAGTTACCGGATGCATATAAATCAATCAACGAATCTTTGTTCCAAGCAGCTACTTATAATAAGCGTAAATTGGATTTGCATTTTATTCATTCCGAAAAGTTAACCGAAGAAAATGCAGCCGAGCAATTAGCGGATTTAGATGGCATATTAATCGCTCCCGGATTTGGGCAACGAGGTATTGAGGGAAAATTTGTAGCCTTGAAATATGCTCGTGAAAATAATAAACCAACTTTGGGCGTTTGTCTTGGAATGCAATGCATGGTAATCGAATTTGCAAGAAATGTTCTAAATCTAAAAGATGCCAATTCAACCGAAATGAACCCAAAAACTCAATATAAAGTAATCGATTTGATGGAAGAACAAAAGAATCTAACTTATATGGGAGGTTCAATGCGTTTGGGAGCTTACGATTGCAATTTAGAGAAAGGGTCAAAAACACACGATGCATATAAAAGTGATTTAATTCGGGAACGTCATCGCCACCGTTTTGAATTTAATGATGAATATAAAAAAACTTTTGAAGATGCAGGAATGAAATGTACAGGTATTAATCCGGATACAGGATTAGTCGAAGTAGTTGAAATACCTGAATTAAAATGGTTTGTCGGGGTTCAATTTCATCCGGAATACAACAGTACTGTTGTAAAACCGAATCCTTTATTTATAAGTTTTATTGAAGCAGCTATTAAAGAATAAAAAATGGATAAAAATACAATCATTGGTTTTATATTAATCTTTGCTGTCCTTGTTGGTTTTTCTTATTTGAATCGCCCAAGTCAAGAGCAAATAGAAGCCCAACAAAGATATCATGATTCAATTGCATTGGTTCAACAGCAGCAGTTAGAAGAAATTGCAAATTCTATTTCTGCAGAAAAAAATCAAATAGAAATAAGTGAAGAACTTCCTGATTCCGTATTGCAAACTAAACTGCAAGATGCTTACGGAAATTTTGGTATTTCTGCTATAGGAGAAGAAAAATTGGTAACCTTGGAAAACGATTTAATGGAAATTAAATTAAGTACTAAAGGTGGACGTATTTACTCTGTACATTTAAAAGAATATACCAATTATGAGAAGGAGCCTTTATATTTATTTGAAGGAGATGAATCTAATTTTGGACTTACTTTTATTACGGCAAATAATCGGGTACTAAACAGTAACGATTTCTATTTTGAAGTTATTCCTAATTCAGATTTACAAGCAACATTGCGTTTAAATGCCGGCGAAGATAGATACATGGATTTCGTTTATTCGATTCATCTGGACGATTACATGGTTGATTTTGAAATCATTACAAACAATCTTCAAACAGAATTATCTCCGGTTATGCGCACATTGGATATTCAATGGATGCAAAAAATTCGTCAACAGGAAAAAGGAAGAAAATTTGAAGAACGTTATGCTCGTCTAAGCTATAAATTTCTTTCAGATAATGTTGAAGAAATGAAGGATAACAAAGACGATGTTAAAAATATTTCCAACAGATTAAAATGGATTGGTTATAAAGACCAATTTTTCTCTTCTGTGTTCATTACTCATGACAATTTTGAATCGACAAAACTAGATTCAAGATACATTAAAGAAGGTAAATACATAAAAGAATATAATACATCTACAAGTGTTCCTTATAGCGTTCAAAACACAAAGTCTGTCGGATTTAATTTCTATTTCGGTCCAAACGATTATGCTTTACTGAAAGGATACGACAAAACTAAATTTGAAGGTCAAAACTTGGAATTGGAAAAACTAGTTCCATTAGGCTGGAGTCTTTTCCGTGGTGTAAACAAATGGATTATCATTCCTATTTTTGACTGGTTAACCGGTTGGTGTAGCAGTATTGGATTAGCAATCTTTTTATTAACCTTAATAATAAAAAGTGCATTGTTTCCTTTGACATATAAGTCGTTCATGTCTTCTGCAAAAATGCGGGTGCTTCGTCCTCAAATTGAGGAAATTACAAAGAAACATCAGGGACGAGATAACGCAATGGTACGCCAACAAAAAACAATGGAATTGTACAAGCAATTTGGAATAAATCCAATGGCCGGCTGCTTGCCAATGTTATTGCAAATGCCTTTTTTACTGGCTTTATTCATGTTCTTCCCTTCGGCAATTGGACTGAGACAAGAGAGTTTCTTATGGGCTGCAGATTTATCAACTTATGATTCAGTGATTCACTGGGATACTTATATTCCTTTCATATCTGATTATTTCGGCAATCACATAAGTCTGTTCTGTCTTTTGATGTCAGTCGTTACCGCTGTAAATACGAAATATACAATGGCGCAACAAAGCACAGGTCAGGAGCAAATGCCGGGAATGAAAGCGATGATGTATTTCATGCCGGTTATGATGTTTTTTATTCTTAACTCCTACCCTGCCGGTTTGAACTATTATTATTTGATTTCTACGTTAATAACAATATTGCAAATGTTGGCTTTCCGATTTTTGCTGAATGAGGAGAAGTTGTTAGCGAAATTGGAAGCAAATAAAAATAAGGCTAAACCGGCCAAGAAAAAATCCGGTTTCATGGCGAGATTGGAAGAAGCACAAAGACAACAACAAGCGTTATTGAAAGAAAGAGAAAAAAACAAACGGAAATAAAAAATGAAAAGGGTGAATAATTATTCGCCCTTTTTCATTTTTTTTGGACGATTCCAAAAATAAAATTTATCTGATTTTCAAAATATTACAGTCAGTTTATTGATTAAAAACTACCTTGATTTCAAAGTTGTGTGCCATTTAGTGGACAGAGTGCAACATTACAAAAAATTAACGAAAAATGATTGATAAAGAATTAATAACAGAAATTAATATTCGCTTAGAAATAATTGCCATTCTTAATTCTTTTGTAAATGATGGTAAAACATATTATATTGCGTTACTAGACAAAGAAGAAAATGACATTACCCTAACATTGAGAAAACATTTTAGTGTTAAAAGTTGGACTTTCGATTTAAAAGAAATCTCAACAGATTGGAATACACTTTTGAAAAATGAATTATTAGGGTATTTCGGACAATATATTTTACAAGCAAAAGAGCCATATATCAAGAGTGAATATGAAGGAAAAAGTAATGAAGATTTTGCTGATATTTCAAAAAGACTAATTATAGAAAGCCGAACAAATTGCGAATTCTTATTGAGTACTTTCTTATCCAATATAAAAAAAATAATCAGCGATAATTTTACTTTTTACAAATTGAAAGTAAATTGGAATACACAAAATGGATATGAAAGTTGGTATGAATGTTATGAAAACGATTATTTGTTTGACATAGGTGGACAAATATTGTTTTTGCATTTTGGAGGAAGTGATTGACAAGAAAAACGAACGCACAACAAACGGTTTGGCGTCATGCGGGGTGTATGCTCGCGGAAAGTTTTGTGGGAATTTGAAAGTTTGTCACCCGTTCGAGCTTTTGTGTTCCCCCGCCCGAACGCCAAGCCGCCAACCGTCAGACTGTCTAAAAACCTATTTATCCTCCCTAAGAATTGAATATTTAAAATCAATCTCAGAGAGAGGTACGAATAAAGCAGCATTGAAAAATACTTTTTAGACAGACTGCCGTTAGGCGCAATTAACACAGATACCGAAAGTGGACAGAATATTAAAAGACATACGATTTTACGAAAGTGAAAAACAAAATATCGAAGGACAAAGTTTACCTCACGAATTAGGTACGCTTTTTATTCCGACTAAAGACACCAATTATATTGGGCAACGAATAGCAAGAAAATTAAATGAACTTAAATTTATTTATGGAGAATTCGACCATATTTATATCAACTTGACAACTTTTTTAAAGGAAAACGAAACTGTAATTTCAAACAGGAACATTGACAAGCGGATTAAATATATAGATTTTGGAATTAACTCTGAAAACATAAATTCTTTTTCTGACAGCGAAAAGAATAGCTTTATAAAATATGCGACTTTTAAAGTTCTAAGGCAAATAAGTACAGACAGAAATTTGGAATTAGTAAATCAAACAGAGAAACTTATATCCGAATTTGACACAGAAATCAAAATTCATTTTAAATCAAAAGAAACAAATTCATTTAAAATAGACATTTATTATCAGATAGAGGCTTTTAACAGCGGAACAAAGGCGATAATTGAATACAAAGACAAGAAAAATAACTTTTGTCGTTCAATAGCTTATAAACTTGAATTTTATGAAGACATTTATAGTTTGGTTGATACAATTAACTTGACAAACGAAGCAATTATATTAAAGCCAAAAAAATCGTTCAGAGCGGACATTTGCAATAAAGAATATAAAACACCAATAATATTGCAATTGACAGATTTTGAGAAGCTTAACTACCCATAACAAACGATTTGACATCTGTCGGTGTATGCTCGTAGAAAGTTTTGCGGAAATTTGAAAGTTTATTGCTTGCTAAAAACAAGTTGGGCGCAACAAAACACAATGTAATTAATAGATAAATATTTATGGAAAAAATTGACTTAAATGATTTGTTTGACAAAGGAATGGAATTACACCATATAACAAACACTGCTTATCCTCTAACCCCTCAATCTGTAAGAAATTATGCGATTAAGGATGAGTCAGCCATTCGAAATTTTTTAGTAGAGGAGTTTGAGAAGATTGATGAGCTTTCGCTGTATTTTCATGTCCCTTTTTGTAAATCACGATGCAAATTTTGTGAATATGTTGTTGTTTCTGGAACAGAACAAGAACTAAAAGACGAATACTTAAATGCAGCATTAAAAGAAATTGATTTATACTCTCAATTTATCGGAAAAGACAAACGGATTCTAGGTTTTGATATTGGAGGTGGTACTCCAACTGAATTTGGATTCAAGAGAATTGAAAAAATCACAAATAAAATCCTCAAATCATTTAGCATTCCAAGTGATTTGACTTGGTCTATTGAAACAACTCCGTATAATGCAGTCAATAAAGGAGAGGAGTTAAAGGAACTTTATAACCTTGGATTTCACAGAATCAGCATGGGCGTTCAGACAGTAAATGCTGAATTGTTAAAAACTATGGAACGAGAAGGGGGAATT
>JGI996J12353_1000034_pt1 | contig 47579 bp, 41 predicted proteins | sample IntmicLarv5ML5BL_FD_12353 | JGI IMG/M metagenome (IMG submission 12353) | reverse complement strand
CCGATACTGGAACCTTTGAGGAAGATCGTCTCGATGATCTCCGATGCCCTGAGTATCCTGGGTTCCGCTTTGATGGAAGTGGCAAAGTATGTGGCCGCCATAGTTGAACGTTTATACAATGCCCTGATGGCCCCTCTGGAACAATTGAAGAATTTCATCGAACAGAAACTCGATTCGTTCTTCAATGCCGCTGTCGAGAAAGCCATCGAAGAGGTTCAGTGGATAGTCGGTATCGATCTTTCGAAACAGACAGTGGGATTCTCCTTCATGGGATTCACTCTAACATTCACAACTCAGATGTCAACATGGGTCAACAATACAAAGAATCTTCTCACTGTCAAACTGACAGGTTCCATAAGCAATCTGACATTCTCAGGTTCCGTCAACATCAAACAGAGAGGTTCCGGATCCAGCAAGGAGATGCTTTTGTCGGGAAGTGCAGAGATATCGGGACAGGATTGGAATGTGAAAGCGGACATCGATCCGTTAATGAAATCGAATAAACATATGATCGTATTCAACGGTCATGTGAAAGGTGTCGGTTTCGATATCATGTTACCTGATCTGGTACAATATCAGCAAGTGGATTTTACACTCTCGGATATTCCGGGATTGGGGGCGATGCTGTCGAACATACCGATCCCGATACCAGGGATGAAAGCATCTATCGATGCCGGAATAAATCTGAAGTATAACATACCGTTCGAAACGGGGATCCTGATCAACGAATTTGAATTGAATCCTCCCGGCGATGATAAGGGTAATGAGTGGATCGAGCTATACAACGCAACCTATTCCTCCGTTGACCTGACAGGATACACCGTCCATGCGGGTTCCGACCCCAAAACGAAGGTGTTCACCATACCGAGTCTGACGCTTTCTCCAGGGCAGAGAGAGGTCATCTACCTGCCGGGATCATTCCTCAATAACACAGGTTCGAATCTTCTTTCCGGCGGAGAATTCGTGATGCTGAACGATCCGTCGGGAGTGACCGTCGATATGACTCCGGGAAAAAAGGATTCGAAGAATGACGGTTACACCTGGCAGAGGGTGGCCGACGGAGCCATCGATTGGACCTTTGCCCAAGGTACCCCCGGAGGAGGCAACTGCGGAGGACTCGTAAGCGGAGAGATGGTCAAGACCCAGATGATAAAGATATTGAAAGATTCTGCAGTAAAGACTATGGGGAAGATGAAAAAACTGACCAGCGTGGACGACCTTTCCGAATTCTTCAAGATCGCCATCCATGATGCGATAACCGTCGGAATAGAGATGATCGCAGGATGTCTTGTCGAAGCTGCGATATTTGTTTCTCTTGACATCACCGATGCAAGTTCCACCGCTTGCGTGGGGTTCATGATATCTCTGTTCATCAATTCGGGATTCGTCGAAGAGGGATTGAAATATCTCGTAGGAGAGATCGAATCCATCCTCCTGAATATCGAGAACCCATACGGTTTGAAACTGAAATCTGTCTTTACAGACAATATCTACCTCGGTGTGACGGTGTATATGGGATTGACCACACCGAAGTTCCTGGGAGATGTGAGTGCTTATCCAAAAGTGAAACTCGGCGTGCACATAAACACCAATGTTTCCGGATTGATCAGACTCATCGGAGGGAACGACGGCACATGGAGAGTCACAGCGGGAGTGATAATAATGGATTGTCCCTCGGCTCTTCTTCCTTCCGCACTGAAAGCCGACAAAACCCTCAGTTCGGACCTCTGGCTCGTTCGAGCCGTTTTCAGACCTGCGTGAGTTTCTGCGCAGGACCAAACCTCTTTTTTTATTCATTTAAGTCTACGTTTATTATACCTGATTCCCATCCCCTTTCATGGCTGGAATGAGTTACAAGATCCCGACTGTCCTCTCGTCCGAGGAACTTATGGATAAAGCATTCCACAGAGCATCGAAGATCAGTAAGAAGGGTAACGACTTCTTGGACGGAAAGAAGAAGACAACCCTTGCGAAGGTCACCGCCTCGGGAGACATCATCGTCACGACTTTGAACGGATATGTGAAAAAATTCCCCCGAATGGAAAAGGAAGAGGATTTCATACCTGAGCTCGTGGATCTGATCATTGGCATAGACCAATACAAAAAATCATTGGGAGCGCTCAACTGGGCTTCCAACCGTACGGAAAAACTCAAGAATGATAGTTTGAGGGACATCAGAAAGACCAAGGACCCGAACATCATAGAAAGCATCAAGAACAGTTTCTACGGCAGATTATCATCATATATTCGCCAGATAAACGACGATCTGCTTTTCCTGCAGGAAGCGAAGAACAAATTCAGAAAACTTCCCGCCGTAGATCCGAAAGTTCCCACCGTGGTCATAGCCGGATTCCCCAATGTAGGAAAAAGCAAATTGGTCACAGAACTGAGTACAGCGGCACCTGAGATCGCACCCTATCCGTTCACAACGAAAGGAATAGTGATAGGCCACATAAAAGATGATTGGAGAATGTTCCAGATCATCGATACACCCGGACTTTTGGACCGTGAGTTCGAAGATAGAAATGATATAGAGAAGCAGGCTGTGCTTGCATTAAGATATCTGACCGATGTTATGTTCTTCATCATGGATCCGTCCGAATCATGCGGATTCAGCATGGAGAAACAGCTTGCATTATTGGAAACGATAAAACGAAATTTCAGTGAGATCCCGATCCTCGTCGGAGAAAGCAAAAGTGATCTGAAGATCACAGACAGCGGCAACATGCACTTCTCTGCCGAAACAGGAGAGGGAATGGATGAGCTCAAAGATGCTGTCCTGACCCCGCTGAGGAAGATATTCCGCGAAAGAGCTATTTCCGAAGAGGTACGGGAATGAGCAATGAACTTGCTGCAAGCGAGGAAATGAAGGAATATTTCAAATTACTTTCAGAAAAGAACAGAATTTGCTACGAAATAGCGGAAAAAGCAAGAGCACAAGGGAAGGATCCCGAAGAGGCGGTGGAGATACCTCAAGCAGAGGACCTTGCCTCGCGTGTTGAGAAGTTGTTATCAGAGTATAATGTAGAAGGTGTTGCCGACGATATCAGAAGGCTTACCGAAGAGCATGGAAATCGAGAGATCGTTGCTTTGATGATCGCCAGGGAGATCGCGAACCGTCCGGCCGACAATTTAGAACAAGCAGTTGACAGAGCAGTCAGAGTAGGGCTCGCAGTACTCACGGAAGGCATATTGGTCGCACCCTTGGAAGGGATAGCTCAAACCAAGATCAAGACCAACGCCGACGGCTCCGATTATATCGATCTCATTTTTGCCGGACCCATCAGAGCTGCCGGAGGTACAGGCCAGGCAATGAGTGTTCTGATCGCGGATATGGTCCGTCAGGAACTGAAGATCGGAAAATACATTCCCACCAAAGAAGAGATAGCAAGATTTGATGAAGAGATCCCCCTCTACAAACAATGCCAACACCTTCAGTTCTCACCCACGCCCCAGGAGATCAATCTGATCGTGAGCAATTGCCCCGTCTGCATCGATGGGGAAGGTACCGAGAAGATGGAGATATCCGGATACAGGGATCTGCCGAGAATAGAGACCAACCGTGTAAGAGGAGGTGCGTGCCTGGTCATTGCCGAGGGCATGTGCCAGAAGGCCGCCAAACTCAAAAAACACGTTGATAAGTTAAAGATACAAGGATGGGAATTCATCGGAGAATATATCGAATCCCACAAAGGTAAGAACGAAGATGAGGATGACAAGAAGGTCGTACGTCCTTCAATGACCTACCTCAAAGACCTTATTGCAGGAAGACCGATCTTCGGACATCCGTGTAAAGTGGGTGGTTTCCGTTTGAGATATGGAAGGGCAAGGACCGCCGGTCTCGCCGCCCTTGCGTTCAACCCCGCAAGCATGTACGCCATGGACGAATTCATGGCACTTGGAACCCAGGTAAAGATCGAAAGACCAGGGAAAGCCTGTGTTGTGACCCCGTGTGATTCATTAGAGGGGCCGTTCGTTTTGCTTAAGAACGGTGACCTCGTCTACTGTCAGACCAAAGAAGAATTGATCGCTGTGAGAGATAACATCGTGGAGATCGTGGATAACGGGGAGATCTTGATCCCCTATGGCGAGTTCTGCGAGAACAATCACACCCTGGTTCCATGCGGATACAGTCTGGAATGGCATAAAGAAGAGATACTGTCAAAGGGAAAACTGCCTGATGATTGGGAAGATCCCACTTACGAAAGAGCGAAGGAGATGTGTAAAGACCTCAAGGTCGCTCTGCATCCGAAATACAACTTGTTCTGGTATGATGTCGAAGTAGATCGGCTGAAAGGGTTAAGGTCCTACATTGCAGACAAAGGAAAATTCGACAAAGCTTTGAAGCTACCTTTAGAACCGAATACGAAACGGACGCTGGAGGATCTTTGCACACCGCATAAAGTGAGGGACGATTGGGTCATGATCAGTGACCGGTATTCAGTTCCGATCCTTGACTGCCTCGGCCTCTCCGTCGACGGAGAGAATATCAAGATCACAAAGGAATTTGAGGGGGCCGATTCCCTTGCTGCGATCAGTAACACTGCAGGTTTTGAGGTCAGAGCGAAAGCGAGAACGAGAATAGGAACAAGAATGGCCAGACCTGAAAAGGCCAGAGAAAGGGATATGTCCCCGAAGGTACACGCTTTATTCCCCGTTGGGAAGGACGGACAGTACGGCAACGATATTGCCTCTGCGATCAAAGCGTCCAGAATGAAGACGTTCACTTCCAGTTCATCAACCCTGAACATCGAAGTCGGAAGAAGACTATGTTCCAAATGCGGAGAACAGACCTTCCGCTCCTGGTGCAGGAGCTGCAACACCCATACTTCGGGATCCAGTAGCAAGAAGACCTACGGTAATAGTGGGGAAATGAGTATCAATGTCGGCGATGAATTCGAAGCTGCTCTGGCTCATCTCAAAGAACGAACGGTCGAAGTAAGATGTGTGGAAGGCCTGACCTCACGTTCGAAGACCCCGGAAGCTTTGGAAAAGGGGATCCTGCGATCAAAGAATGATGTGTCCATGTTCAAGGATGGTACGATACGTTACGACATGACCGATGTTCCTTTAACTCACTTCAAACCGAGGGAGATAGGACTCAGCGTAGAAATGGCCAAAAAATTAGGATACACCCACGATTGGAACGGCGATCCTCTTACGTCCGAGGATCAGATATGCGAGCTGAAGGTGCAGGACATAATACCCGCAAAGGACTGCGGAGACTATCTCGTCAAGGTATCGAGATTCCTTGATGATGAACTTGTAAGTTTCTATGGGCTCGAAAAATACTATAACGTAAGTTCCAGGTCAGATCTCATCGGCCATCTGACATTCGGTCTTGCCCCTCATACTTCGGGATGCATCCTGTGCAGGATAATCGGATATTCTGATATCAGAGGATGTTACGGCCATCCTTTCTTCCATGCAGCGAAAAGAAGGAACTGCGACGGAGACGAGGATTGCATCATACTGGCTATGGACGGCCTCTTGAATTTCTCCCGATCGTTCCTTCCGGACAGAAGAGGAGGATTGATGGATGCCCCTCTCGTTCTTACAACAAGATTGGATCCGAACGAGATCGATAAGGAAGCTCACAACATAGACTGTTTGAGAAACTACCCCTTGGAATTCTACTATGCTGCAATGGACATGAAAGATCCCAAAGAATTGGAGAAGATCATGGATCTCATCTCCGGGCGCATCGGTACTCCTATGCAATACGAGGGGTTGGGTTTCACTCATGACACCTACGACATCTCCGAAGGACCGAAAAGCTCCGCTTATACAACATTGGAATCCATGATGGATAAGATGGATGCTCAGCTCTATCTCGGAAAGAAGATACGGGCCGTGGATGAAAGGGATGTTGCTATCAAGGTGATCAATAAACACTTCCTGCCGGATATGGCCGGAAATCTGAGAAGTTTCAGCACTCAGACCGTAAGATGTACCAAATGCGGTGAGAAATATAGAAGGATCCCTCTTACCGGCATATGCAAATGCGGTCATCAGTTGACACTCACAGTTCACGAGGCGAGTGTAAAGAAATATCTTGAAGTATCCAAAGATGTAGGCGAGAAGTATGAACTCGACGATTACACCCTGGAAAGGATAATGATCCTCGAGATGAGTATGAATTCCGTTTTCAATAACGATAAAGTTAAGAAATGCAGATTATCTGATTTCTATTAAAAATTTAAAGAGGGGGTTGTACCCCCATTTTATCTTAAAGATTTTCGATCTCTGAAAGCATCTCGTTGGATTCCTTTGTGAGTATCTCCAACGCTTTGTCCAAGACCTGCTGTGCCGTAAGAGATCCATCGGTCTCGAACTTGAAGTAAAAGGTCTTGTCATCTTCCATGTACCTGTATCCGACACCGAAGGCCGCCTGCCATTTGACATGCTTGCTGGATGTTCCCATTACTGCTGTGGCGTAAATGAGAACCGCCTGACCATCAGTAAGATCTACGATGGGAATGAACTCATCGGCAACCTTGAGATCAGGATTACCCAGAGGCAAAAGATCTCCGGAAAGCACGGTGCACGGTCCGATCTTATTCAGACTGTACATCAATGTGCAGCTGGGACATCCTTCTCCTCCGCAGAAACAACCGTCCTGATATCCGAACAGCTGGTAATCCGTAGGTACTGGGACCATTCCGAGTCTGTGAGCTATTATCTCATCGAACAGGGGCGTTACACTCTCATATTCCCTGTCGTCGACCATGATCGGTCCCAGGTGGAACTCGACCTTGTCGATGGCCATTTTGGGAATATCGGACAGCATTGTCCTTCTGAGGGCGTTTGCCATGGCAGGCGAGGAATTCTTGAGTATGAATACTCCCTTCCTCTCTGACATTTCGACTATTTCTATATCCATAGAAAAGCCTCCTCAGACCCTGCGTCCTCTGCGACCGCCCTTCTTTTTGGTACCGTCGTGAGGTATCGGCGTAACATCTTCGATGCGGCCGATCTTGAGTCCGGCCCTTGCCAAAGCACGTATCGCGGCCTGGGCTCCGGGACCGGGAGAGGTGGATTTGTTTCCGCCTGGTGCACGTACTTTCACGTGTATTCCGACAATATCCCTTTCTCTTGCGACCTCGGCGATCTTCTCTGCCGCCTTCTGAGCTGCGTAAGGTGAAGATTCATCCTTGGCCTGTTTGACGACCATTCCTCCGGTCACTTTTCCGATGGTCTCCGCACCGGTAATGTCCGTAAGGGTGATCATGACGTTGTTGTAGCTTGCGTATATGTTAGCTATTCCCCATTTCTGTGTTGCCATCAGATCTCACCATCCTCAGCTGTTATTCCTGCTTCATCAGCATCCGCCTTGGCTACGGTGGCGGCTTCCTCTGCCGCTTTGGCCTTGGCCTCGGCTTTGGTTGCCGCACTTGCAGCAGCCTGTTCGGCGGACATCCTCATCGGGTGCATATCGTCGGTGAAAGGTGATGCTGCGTTGTAGACAACGGATGCTTCCTCTTCCCTTGTCACGATGTATCCGGGAACGGTCACTCTGTGCCCGTTTATGTGAACGTGACCGTGAGTGATCATCTGTCTTGCCTGCTTGATCGTGGTCGACAATCCTTTGTCAAACACTATCGTCTGCAGACGTCTCGAAAGTATGTCTCCCTCTTTCAACAAAAGAACATCGTTGAGTGTTGCCCCTGTTACCGGAAGGATACCGATGCGGGAACACTTCCTGATGAGTGCGTCCGCCTCGATCTGAGCCTGAGCGTCTCCTGACCTTATCCTCGCCTGGAGTTCTCTCGACTGCTTTCTGAAGTTTCTGAGGATTGTCTGTGCTTTCCAAACCTCGGTTTTATTCTTGAGGCCGTATTCGCGGACAACTTCTACTTCTGCCTTTATTCTCTCGCCCTGCCAAGGGTGCGAGGGTGTGTCATAAGACCTGCGTGAAAATTTCGGATCTCCCATTCATACCACCTCAGGATGATTTCCTCTGGACACCCATTGTGAGTCCTTTCCTTCCGTTCGAACGGGTCCTCTGGCCTCTGACCTTGTGACGTGTCTCGTGCCTGATACCGCGGTAGCAACGTATCATCTTCATTCTGTTGATGTCATCTTTCTGCGTCAGCTCGAGATCGATACCGAGAAGGTGCATGTCTGCGCCTGTCTCATAATCGGCCTGCCTGTTGACAGCCCAGTGGGGTGCGTACTCCACGTATGAGAGAACAAGCTCCTCGATCTCTTTGACCTTCTCGTCAGATAATGTTCCGATCCTTACGCTGGGATCCACATTGGCTTTCCTTGCCACAACCTGTGAAACCCTTTTTCCTACGCCTTTGATGCTTTGAAGACCGATAACAGTTCTCTTCTGACCGTCGATATCGCTGTTTGCGATACGAACGATAAAGTTGAAACTCTCGTCTTCCTTAGGCGCTTCTTTCTTTGCCTTTGCCATATTCATTCCTCCGTAAATGTTCCCTGCGAGGGGAAGTAACCAAGCGCTTTACTCCTATTCAGGATGCGCTCACAGTATTCGTCAAAATGACGGGTCCTGAGTTTACGTTGGGTGTAGGATTATATTATTGTTAATAAAGGTTAGCTTGAGTAACTGTTATGATTCGAAACTATTAGAACCTGAAACACTCTGTGTGAATTTTTCACAGCAGCCCATGTACGCACAACGCCGAAACAATTGAAATTGCGATTTTCGGGCATTCATGTGCTGTTTTAATAGAAATGAATTATGTCACCTTGCCTACGCCAGGCTCAGATATATCTTTAGAAATATGTGATGACGCCCAATCACTACATTCTTCAATGCTCAGAATTCCTAATTCGTAATATATCTCTTTACAGGCCTTGATTGAAGTCTCTGAAAGGGAACCATTCACGTCTGTTATCGATAATATTCTTCCAAGTCTTTCATCGGCAACCCTGAACAATGATTTCTTCAGGTCTATCTGCTCAGGAGTCCCCCCATGAATGTGTGTGTTTTTGATTATATTCTCCGTGCGAGCAAATACACTGGATACAGACACTACTCCATTGAACAATAAAACAAATACTGCAACACTGACACCTATTATTCTAATGTCAGGAATCCGGCTTGATGCTATCCCAATACCTAGCACTATAAGGGATGCAATTATCGAAGTTAACATTAACAATCGTTCATTTCTTTTATGAAACTTTAGTTTTTTACTGTTGATTATCTTCTTGTTTGTATGATATATAAGTTGATCCTTTACCCAAGATTCTTTCAACAACTTTATCATTTCTTCATCTGAAATTGAAATTGCAAAGGGATTCCCATCAAATGATAAAATCCACCCTTTTAAAACATTTCGAACTCCTTCTGTAGGCCTTCTGAGGTATTCTGGAAAAATATCTGATATCGGACATCTAATTTTTGCTATGGTCCAATAATAATGAACTCTCATCAATTCAGCAAGCTGACGGTATTCAAGAAACTTCATATGATTTACTCTCTCCTTATAACTTGCTGTGTACCAGTAAAAGGCCACCGTTGTACCAATCAATACTGAATACAGTGCAATAAAAAATAAACTTGAGAAAAGAAGGTACAACAGAAGCGACAGGCTGGATGCCGTAATCAACACCAAATAAACATTCTTTATCTTGAAACTGATCTTTTGATATTTTTCTGCAATCTTGTTTGCCAAGGCATATCTTGAAAGGATAACATTCAACCTCTCGGAGTCGCCCACGGTGATTTTTGAATCCTCATTATCGTTGCCCGATAGTAAGTGGAATTTATCTCCTCCGTTCAAGTCTTCTATTACGCCCTCAGAAAAGTGCCTTGATCTTTTACCCTCATCTGATTTAATAGTCTCCACAGATTTTGCATCTTCATTAACAGTATCCATTCTATGAAAGGCGTTAGAATAAAACCTTGGCATTTTTTGTGACGTTTTTATTTCAAATCCATTTATGTTTTTATCAGATATGTCCCCTGGAAATTCTAAAGGTGCAAGATATTGGCCTTTGACAATCTTTTCATTTTCATCTCCTTCTCTAGAAACATCAACATGATAAACCAAACAATTGTCAATAAGATCCAAATGATCTACGTATGTGTCATCCTCGAACACCCCGGGCCCATCATAATTCCAGTCTACACCAAAACAACCCATCGCCACAACATCTGAGACTCCTCCATTAGGTTTGTAGGCAATTCCATCCCAAATTGCAACTAGAACATGGGAATTAGATACAAGAAATCGACCTAAAGCCCTATACTGACTAATGTCATCATTCATTCCTGTTAACGGTAAGATTATGGGGCATTCTTTATTCGATGCACAAGAAAACAGTCTATTAAACTCCAATACTGATTCCTCTCCGCCGGAAAAAGTTGCTTCGTATATCTTTTTTTCCATTGGAAAAACCAGCATAAGTTCGACTTCAGCCTCGAGGGCTGCCTCTGCCGCGATTCTATCTCCCCCTTCAGCTAAAGGGCTAATCAAAATAATCCTTGTATTAGAATATTCATCCTTAACCTCTTTAAAAAATTGCACCAGATGACTTCTAACTGCGTCGACAGATGATTTTTTTATATCCATGTGTCCTGTTATCGAAAATACCAGAGGGACATTCAAATCACGTTCGGTTACACTCATGATGAACTTCCCATAGATTAAAAGAATAAATATTAATCCCAACAGCACGCATTTACAACTGTACTCATGATTGCCAAAATTGACTCTAAAGATTATTTCTACACGAGCGTTATCCCATTCTCAAATAGCTCTCCATGTTCACAGTGATAACGGGTCTGACACCACATATATTATTTTCCTGTCCCCCTCCTTCAACAATCTTCCCCGAAGGATTTGCCCATTCTCTTTTTGATTGACTCCTTTTCTCTGCCAACCATATGTAATAAAACGATTTGATTCTTTTACTATCTGAATACTCAGTATTCGTACTCAACTTAAATGCCTCATATTTTTCAATTTCATTGATTGACAACAAAGTTATTTCTCTAATTTTGGATCGTTCTTCTTCACAAAAAGCTGTAGTCAAAAACCTGGATAACCAATCATCAATATCTCTGCCTGACACGAATTCTAAACATTTTCTAGAAACAAATCTTGCATCGAATCCACTCATTGATATAAGTTGCCACTCTATGTTTTGAAATATAAATACCTTACTTCCACTTCTACGATACTTATTATTGCCCTGGCAGAAGTCACCTTCAGTAGTGTATTTTTGCACACTACCCTCAACCTGTTGTGGATACTTGCCATAATGGAATAGATAATTATCATCAACTTTTGTTAAAATTTTTTTATTTCCAAGAGATGACAAAATACTTTCATCATTAGAAAGCATATCTCTTTTTCTCAAATGATCAATAATCTTTACTATGTGGCTATTGTTTCCTTCGACTTTTCCAGCAAATAACACTTTCTCATTAAACAATGTGATGATTGACTCCAGTCGCTTTAAAGGAAAAAATGAATCTAACTCCTTGGAAGTGCGTTTACTCAACGAAAAATACGTATCACGCACTATCTCATTGACAATTCTTCCTCCGATAGATATTGGAATAAAGATAAAATCTTCTCTTTCACTTTTTACAGTATTGAATATTTCAATTTCTCTTTCGACGGCTTCACTCTTGAACAAATTTTCGCTCATAAAGAAAATCACACCCTGACATTTCGGATCGGTGAGTTTTACTCCAACGATATTGTCCCATTTTTCTCCGTATTCAATACCTTTATCGTACCAGTATCGTGCCCCTTGAGAATACAGCAACCGTAAATCCTCGTAAACAAATTCTTTATCAACATGGGAATAGCTAATGAAAACATATGTATCCATAGCATGATACCCTTCCCGTTCATCATAGTTGAGTGGTAATTTACTATCGAACTGTTGTCTAATCATTCGATATGACATTTTCAAATCTTGATTGTATCCTCCATAATCCTCAAACTCTTCAACTATTTTGAATCCACGTTTTGAATAAAGTTTACACGCCGCAACATTATCTTTCAATACTGTCAATTCGATGTCTGCCCAACCACACCTTTTTATCAATTCGTCCAAAAGAAATATCGCAATGCCTTTATTTCTGCACTTATCGGAAACCGAAATGTTACATGCCATAGCTCCATTGCTGAGAGTATTGAACGTCCTCTCAAAATGCCTTATTACTGAATCGAATGAATCTGGAATTTCAACATTCGCCCTCTCAAATGCTATTCGAGTACTGTATGTATCCCATTTGGGGTTATGAATCAACGCAGACACCCCGACAATATTACCTCTGTATTCCGCAATATAATAATTGTTTCTGTAAAAAATAGAATTTGAATCATCCAGCAAAATTTTCAATACTTTTTGTGCATTTTCCAACGGCCCAAATAAATCTGGGTAGATATACGGATCGGTTTCATAGATTAACCTGGCGACAGTGTCATAATCGTCCATCCTTGTCATTCTACGAATCACCAGAGTCATTTGATTTCACTCTCTCTGTCCTCAACATCGAATATTTTCACCAATACGGGTTCGATCCATAGATCATCAGTAGACCTCAAAAGATTTGGCAAACAATAGTATTTACTGTTTATTTCATAATTGAATTCTGAAAGGATCTTTACCTCTCTGAACCCCCCATATATGTAAACGGAAAAACTCTTTATGTCATATCCGTCTCTTGTCTTGTTTCCATATTCATATGTTGCAATGTATGGAAATATTGATTCACTTCGGGGTACTTTGCTTGTACCATTTTCATGCGGATGTCCCGTACTTAGATAGAACAACACACTTATGACGAATGATATTGCCTCCTTAGCCTGATCCTCATTTTTGACCCCTTCCAAACACGCCCCCACTCCCTCCATCTCAGTCACATCTAACAACTTGTCTCTTCCTAAGGTTTTCTTGAATAATTTACATTCATCGACGGAACATCTGTTGCACAACTGTCTAATATAATCAAGAAGCACATTAATATCCTCATACTTACAATCATTTATCTGGCATGTTGATGACCTGACTGTTTTCTCAAAAGACGCATTCGCTATCGATTGATAATAAAATATCTCCTCCTTGGAAAGACATCTATAACGTGATTCTTCTTCGAAATCATTTTTTACGATTGCATAAGATAAAATGCCTTCATAAAAACATATTAACTCCTTTAACGTTTGTTTTACCACTCTTTTCACTATTTCTATCTTCGCCACAACACTAGTTGTTGAAATTATTAGGACCTCTAAAAATTTTATCCTCCGATTCATTCCGATAGGAAAACTATATCCTGTTTCGATTTTCTCTAAATCTCCAGGTACTTTCGATAGCGCGTTTACCATACATAGTGCGGCAATTTCTGATCTGGCACACGACAAAGCATCGTCCAATTCCCTGTGTGCCTCAAAAGTGTCTCCTTGTGGCATATAGACGTTTTCCCATCCTTTCAAAAATTTACATTTTTCTGAAGCTGATTTTCTTATGTTATCTGCCGACATTCGCTCCGAGCCAAATCGAGCCTCCAAGTTTGAGGATAATTTTTCAAATACCCTCCTATTTTTGTAAAGAAGAAGCTGAATAACCTTCACTGCACCCTCTTCGACAAGCAACATACTGATTATGCCATCCCAATTGTAATTATTGGGTTTATTTCCCGCATTACCATCTATTGGTGAAAAAAGAGATCTATATCTGATTGAATATCTGCTGTACATCTCCCTTTTGTCATCATCATCGAGTGTATCCACAATCGCTAAAGACAAATTCCTCAGATATTTGTAATTGACGGAGTGTAAATCCCTTATTATGTCATTTTCGAAAGCACTGGTAGCGTTAGGGACTATTTTATTCATTATTTCATCTAACGATGATGAAAAGATTGTTGGAACCTTTTCGGAATCGATTGTTTCATTATTTTTCACGCAAATACTTAACGAGCTTTCGAATCTGCTCATTGATACATAATTCAAATTTAATTTTGAAATAACACCGTTTTTATCACATTGTTCTTCGAAATGTTCTAAGAAATAATAACAATCGTTCGCGCAAATAACCATCATATTCAGTGGTATTTCCTTGTTTGAATTATAATCTAAGGGATTTTTATACCTGAATTCTACCTCGTACAGGTCATCATAGTCATATTTCTCATCTAAGATCTGTATTTTTACATTATCTATTTTTTTCAAAATTACTTCTGTACGTCTTAAAAATTCAAGAGTGGACATCATGTCTGAGAAATGATGGAGTCGCTTTTCGATGTCCATATCTCCTTCCATCCTGTTTGTTTTTCGAAATTCTCTAGCAAGATACATGTGATTGGGGAAAGAATTACTTGTTTCTATGTCTCGTATCCCTAATTTGGAAGAAATTTGCCGATTGAGTCTATTATCCACATGTATGTCCATAAGAACTCTTTCAATAAGTTCGTATGACAGATCATCAACCTTATAGAGTCTATCCAATGTGTCGACCACTCTTTTAAAATTATTTACATACGCGTTACTGCCACATTGTTCAAACTGTCTATAATGCCCATAAACATAAAAGAATATCACATTCGCCAATGTGTTGTGATATAAGCTTATTTTTCTTGCATCAGTTAGAAAAATATCGGTATTCTTCTCATCGCCACAAAAAATCATTGACTTTAGAAACTTACAATGTACATTTTCATCTATGAGGTTTATCAATTCCTCCCTGCTCATGGTGTCAGCACACATCATAACCCGCCTTTACAAAGTATCTCTGCCAACTGGATAAACCGCTCTGTTGCTTCTTCTTCATCAGAAGATTTATTGGGAGAAAATCTTAAGACACTTTCTTTGACCTTAAATCGCTTTACTTCTGGTATTCCGATCAATGCTCCCGAGAACATATCAACATTCACTCGATTACTTTTAATTTTTTCAGAACTCATAGCGTCCAGTAATCTGCCCTTGAGAAAACTTAGATCGTATACTTTGCCGTCAACTAGTATTTCTTCTCTTGGGACAGCATTGGGAACAATAATGAATTCCTTTTCAGAATATTCTTTATCCTTATCAGTAACATACCTGATAGTGCCGTTCTGAAATTGATATGTCACACGCATGCAACATACAATTTTTTTTGATTCGCCGATTGACATTGTCGCAGTGATTTGATCTCCGGCGGGAGTGTCGAATACTATTGCCTTACACCCATACTTTTCACATAATCTAACAAGCGCAGAAAGTGGGGTTCCACCTACATCATAATTCGTTTCCTTAATGTAATCGCCAGGTGAAGCACGTAAGAATAGTACAGATTCATTGACATTTAAGCCTAATTCTTTACCTACAGGGTCAAGATTAGAAAAAAAAGGATGCTTTTCCAAGGGGATTGTGTTGGGCCCCAATACATCATTTAATACCCCTATATTTCTGAACACGGACTGCACAGAAAGACGATTCTTTACAGTCTCAATTTTTGACTGACCTAATAAAAACGATAACCCTGCGCTGTCTATGTCCATGTCCACCAGTATCATGGGATGGTCTCGCGTTGCGTTCAGTTTCTCTGCCATATATGGTACAACGTTCAGTGCTAATGTACTTCTTCCTGCACCACCTTTGTATGAAAAAAACGATATTTTTAACATGTTGGTTTAGCCCCTTAATCCTTAATTTCCCATTCGAAACAATAATCAGCATTTATCCTATTTTTTATCGAGTTTTTAATTCTCATCCAAACTATATTCACATCTTCTGTGCTTGTATCCTTCAATTCTAGATCAACAACTTTATCCGAAATCAATGATGCCACTGCTGCATCGCCGAATGCGACCACAATAGGACTAGCTGATTCTTTCCTGTTGGATTGTTTGATCTCAATGAACAACTTGTTCAGTATCTCTTCGACATTGCTTGCAAGTTGTTCGTTCAGCACTTCCATCACAACTGCTTTTACCTCCTCTACAAGCGGCTCAGGCTTCTCGAGGTCCCTTTCAAGTTTATCAATTTTTAATCTTTGATCTTCGAATTTAGTCTCATATTCCTTCTTAATATCGTTTTCACGTTTACTGAAATCTCTTTTTAACTCGTCTCTCCGAGCTGTTTCATTAATTGCATACTTACGCTCATATCTATCATAGTATACGTAAAATCCACGGAGTGCCTCTATGTACCAATAAGTGGAATTTAAATTATATCCATTTTTATCCCATATCCATTTTGATTTTCCAGACTTAACCGGAGATCTATTCTCCATAATCGACTCCAGGTATGTGACTGCTTGTTTTTGTGGATACCTTATAAGATATTCTGATATTGAATTATAGGTCTTTATCAGTGTGGGATTCAAACTCAACGCAGGTATTCTCAAATTTCTAAGTATGTTTGCTTGATTCTGCAATGACTGCGGAATATTTTCGTTGAAGCTCAAAATATATTGATCAACAATATGTTCCTTATTCCTACTCTGCAGTATTTTCAAGCATTTTTGCACATTTTGAAGTGCGAAATTCATTCTATCAAAATTCGCATTATACAATGAATCATTACCATATTTTTTTCGACTGGCATCCTGATAATCCAGATCTATTCCGAAATTAACAGATATACTTAACGCCATGAGTGTATTGAACAAAGCATCACTTGTCGTACTTCTCATAATGTCTTCAACAGAAACCGCCCCATAGTCTCTACCTATGAAATCTTCCGCAATATCGATACTTCTTGTATCAAGCTCGAGTCTTCGGCCGGCATCGACACACGCCTTGTAAAATCTTTCATAATTCCTTTGAATCCTTTTAAAGAAAAGGTCGTTCATGTAGAACTGTTCATTCTCTCGTATCTTACTCTCTTCTTCGGGACTTATTTCTTTTTTAAATTTTTTTGCATCCCTATATAGTCTGATGGGTCCGCTCAAAGACTCATATAACCTCATATATGCCAGACTTACAACATAAGTAAAATAAAGTGAGGGTTCATATTGATCATTCACTGTTCCAGGACATTCGACAAAGTTCCAACCCTTAAAATTGATTTTAGAGTCTTTAAGGTAATTTGACATGTCGATACCCTCAATTGTATAACTCTCAATTTGATTTTCTGGTATCGCCGCATTTGTGAGACGGAGTATACAATGATCTACTATATCTTCAATCTCAGCATTTATGTCCTCAACGCCATTAATGGAAAATTCCAATGGTTTATCGTTTTGTTTTTGACAAAAAAGCATATCACGAACATCCAACATTGCCACCATTACCTGCGATATTGAATCTATATAGTTATCAACTGATAATTCCGATCCATCGAGATCTATTGCCGCTTTAAGATAAGGGGATACATCAAATACGTAAACTCCGTCACTTTTTTTCAACCTTTTGATTACATCCTCAAGCACATCAGCAACTACCGATTGATAAGGAGAAACATCTGTCCCAAATTTTGAAATCATTGCCAAACAGGAAAGACCTCTGCACTGAGTCAATAATCCTATTTCACTTGTGTCCCCTTCTGAAAGATAGAATCCCTTTCCCCTTTTACGTCCGTATTTTTTTATGAAATCCTCACATATTTCTTCGCCAATTTTTCTGGATTCTTTGTATGTTTTGAAAATCTCGTCCCCCTGATTCGTATCTTTTTCCAAAATGTCATCGAGAACGTTTCTATCAGCAGATGCTCGTGTTTCAGAATCCCCTTCAATGAAAAAACCTGTATCGCCCATCTCATTCACCAATCAGCATAATCTTTGAATCTCCCTTGCCTTTTATATTCCTTTGTATAGAGAAAACCGTATTCGGAATTACACGCCCCCCCCCCGGATTGATCAAGCATAGCTTATATTGGTTGTAGCAAAGAATCATCCAGAACAATTCGTACCATATTCTCCTCCTTATAGGCGGTCATGGTGTCACCCAACAATCTTTTGAAATTGGAAAATATACACCCAACTTTCCATCACGTCCCTCAGACTACAGTCCATCGGAATGAATGGTAATGCCGTAACTTCTACCACGAAGAATCGGTAATTATTGAACACTATTTACAGAGAACAATAATTTTTTACTCTTTTTTGAGCTTAAGATGTATGATGTTAGCAAATATCATCCATAAAATGATCAAAATAGACGTATTGATGCCACAGAAATGATGTGTATACGGCTAAGGGTTGATTAATTCAACAGAGTACTATATATATGCATATTCACTTCTCGGGAGTGAGATAGATGGTGTTGTGTGCATTCAGATTCTGAAGATATACAACCAACATTCAGATTAGCAGGTGAATAAATGGCGACATATAGTTGTAGATGGTGCGGGGGGGCAATCAATGTTGTGTGTAGTAGATGTGGGTGTGAGGGGTGCCATGCTGTAACATCAGCCGTCAACGGATACGGTGATCCAGTCGCCTGGGATGATGTGTGCGATAGGTGTGGCGCTTTTTTCAATAACCCTCGGTATTGCAGTAATTCATGCAGTAGTAAATCTAGTAACGCTGATGCGATTGAAAAGCGCAGAAAAAGTTTCATCGGCGATATGTCTCCTCTTAAGGTACTTATAATCGGTTATGGCCTTTTTTGGCTTGGAATGCAGAAAAGAGGGGCTGCGTTTTTCCTTGCGACTGTAGCAATCACTATTGCACTCATATTATTGACTGATAGCTTTTCCTACATATTTGGAGCTACTGCCATAATTTGGATACTATATATGGTGGATTTTAAGAGACAAATCGACAACTATAATGAAGCTTTACGCCATAAATATTCTACAGATTAATTATTAAATGTCGGTGACATAAATCCCTTCGATATTTCACGGTCTTATTGTCACTGCCCTGTCAACTCTGCTGGATGTTCTTTAACCAGCCCATAACCTTGCCAGCAGACAGTCCAATGCGTTTAAGAGCTTCATTATGATCTTATTTCAAATTGCAACCGTTCAAATACATATGTTCGATAGAGTAATGTGCTTCCATATCTCCCCGATTTACGGTCAGTTTGAACCATTTGACAGATTCGTTGAGATTGGAGTCATCGTATCGCTCCAACATATAGAACAACCATGGGATCCGGCATAAGCCTGCCCAAATTTAAATTCTGATTTGCAGATATGTATTCTGGAGGGGCAAAGGGAGAGATGCCTAACCGATGTAGACCAAGAATGGGACACTGACCGAAAAATTGCAGAACACCATTTTCTCATGCCTTCCGAAGCATCGAACGAGACATAAGCTTCATAGCAGGGATGTGCCGGTCAAAGCAGAAATAGACCTCGGACAGCTGATGGTTGGATAATAATAATAATAAGATAGCCTTCTGCACTGATTCAATCTTCGACGAAAAACAAAATCTTAAATCACCTTTTCATTGATGCCATAACGATAGCTTCCTAATTGCTGTAACGATATCGGCAAAAAGAGGGTGTGCAAATCTCAATTCTAGTTTATAATAAGTCTGCCTAAACTTAAATTGTGATTTGCGCATCCCTAGGTTGGAGGAACAAAAAGAGAACAACCTCACAAACGCAAGATAAAGGACGGGAAACACAGATCGAAAGGGTGCAGGACACTTTTTGTTCATATCTTCATTAGTATCGAACGTAACATAAGATTGCACAGTAGATCTCTGTCCAGTCGGAGCAGTGATGGGCCTCAGAAAGTGATGGCCGGATAATAAGATAACTTTCTGTACTTCTTCGATCGTTAAATAAAACAACTTGTTAAGGCTGCTATCCAAAACATGTCATAGCGATAGCTTTCTGATAGTTGTTAAGTTTTTGACGTAAAGAGGGTGCAAATCTCAATTTTAGTTATAATAAGTCTGCCTAAATCAAAATAGTGACCTGAGCATTCTTGGTTTACCACAACAAAGAAAAACGCAGGTCAATACGAATAAAGGCAGACGAGGATAAATAACCTCTTGAATGAACACGTACGGACCCGCTCTATTCTTTTGTGGCCAGGAGTGTGAAAGAACATGAGAATGGCTATAGGAATGGATCTCCATTCCAAGAAGACCGTGGCGTATTCCGTATACGCCGATAACGGAGAGGTGCCTTCGAGGCACCAGAAGTTCCTGGATTCCTTCAACAAGGAATTCGAGGAATTCCCGACAACGCCGAAATGGTTCGAGAAGATGGCTGATTTCGTATCAAAACATGAATGTCATGTGTTGATCGAGAACAGTACGGTAGCGCATGATACGTACTGGTTTCTTACGAATCTCGGGATCGATACGGTTGTGGCGCAGGCACAGGACCTATACCGCATCACTAGATCCGTGAAGAAAACCGACAAGAATGATTCCAGAGAGTTGGCGGGATACATGCGCAGACGTCTGAACGGGGAAGATGAGTTCTCCGAGTGTTATATGCCGTCCCCGGAATGGATGACCAAGAGGGAGATGTGTCGAGGTCTTTCTTCCGAGAAGGATTATCTTGCGAACGTTAAACGTAAGGTCAGGGCACATCTGCTTCTCCATGGGATAAAACTCAGGAACAAGTATTCCGATATCACATGCGATAAAGCACTGAGGGAACTGGCATCCTATAAGGATCCATACCTAATGATGATGATAAGATATGCCGTGGATGCAAGGAAACGCATAGATCTGATGGAAAAAACGATACAACAATTGTTCTGTGAGGACAGGATGTTCCAGCTCATCTATTCCATACCTGGATTCGGTGTTCTTTCTGCGGCATATTTCACGTCGTTGATAGTGGACGTCTCAAGATTCCCTGACGGTAGCAGATTCTCGGCGTCATTCGGAGTGGTGCCTAAAATGAGAGCATCCGCCGACTCCAATCCTAACTGTGCGACAACGCACAGAGGTGATGAACTGGCAAGATATCTTCTGATGTTCTGTGTGCTTTCCCATGTGAAGCATATGCCGGATTCCGTTGTCAGCAGGATGTATCGAAGACTTGTTGCCAACGGCAAGAAGAAGAGAGAAGCTCTGGTAGCTGCGGGAAGGAAACTGCTGACCGTGGTATATGCGGTACTCAGGGACGATCGGATGTACGTATCCGATCCTGAGGAACTCATGCTTGCGAGAGAGACCGAGGATTCCGAAAGGGAGGATACCGGACTCACCGATAAGAGGGAGGACGAAAGGTTCGACTGATCATGAGAATGAAGGGTAAATGCGGGAGACAGGGAACGAAAGCGTGCAGGAACTCATTTGTCCATATCTCCGGATATCGGACGGGATTTAAGATTGCAGAGTAATTCCCTGTTCTGTCGGAGCAGATTGGACCTCATTTTTGACGGTCGTGGAATAAGATGACAATCCCGCAGTGACCTTCGTCAACGGACATGGAAGGATCGAAAACAACATGTTATAGCGATAGCTTTCTAAACGTTGTACGATATTCCGCATAAATAGGGTGCTCAGGTCACTATTTGATTATAATAAAATTAGAGTGGTGGGCCCGGCCGGATTTGAACCGGCGACCTCCGCCATGTCAAGGCGACGTCATAACCCCTAGACCACGAGCCCGTTATCCAGCGATAACTGGTAGTCATTATTATAATTTTCCAATGAATGATGAGGACGATCGAACAGTAATCTACAAAAACAGAGACATCACTACCTGAACTATGAAGACTCTCTATATGGAAGGTCTTGACAGCGACGGGTTCGAAAGGCTTTGTGAGGAGATATTCTCTAAGTTCTACAAAGCAGAAGTGAGAAGTCATTTTCTTTTTGACGACGACAACACGGATTTTGTCATTCTCACCAAGAATAAGATCGCTGTCGACTGCAAGCATCCCGTCAAGACATCCGTAGGCAAACCCGCCGTAGAGAAATTTAGTATCGCGATGAAACGAAAGAAGGTCAAAGAAGGTATCATCGTGACCACCGGGCGTTTCGCAAGCACGGCTCAGAAGTACATAGACGAAAACGATCTGCCGATCACACTCATGGATATGGTGCGTCTCGAATCCATGGCGTACAAAGCCGGCATCAAGCTTGTTGAGAGAAAGGAAGAGCCGGAAGCCTTCACTATACTTTCCAACAGCAATCGAGAGTTCCGAGGACACTTGGCAAAGAGACTGACCAAAGATCTGGGGCGTTCCGAGAACCTCGAGATCGACATGTCGATAACAAGCAGGAATGTCAAACTGATCCCCTATTACAGAATAGATTACAGAGTGAACGCGGAATTCAAATCATCCGACAAAGTGATCCACAAGGAAGCCGGAGAAGGATATCTCTATCTGGATGAAAAGGGGAACATCAAGAATGAGGATTTCATTCGAATATATGATATGGTGCCAAGGTTGGCTTACGATCCCGTAGGGAAAGAAGCAAGCCGTATGAAGCCTAATAAACAGGTTACGGACAGTCTGCACGAGCGGGTGCAGAAGGAACATACGGTATTTGTTCCGTATGTAACGAAATCCGGTAAAGTAAGTACGAAAACGTGTACTCCGGCAAAGAAGGACATAACGATCCAGAATGTCATGTGTCTGTTCCTTCCGTTGTCGGACATTGAATACAATCTGTTCGGAAAGGCCAGGACCATAAAGATACTGGAAAGCAATTCCGAGGATTTCATCATTTTCGAATCATCCATCGACAAATGTGATATATGCGGTGGCAAGATATCCAAAGCAATCATTTGTTCAAAATGCGGCAATATCGTTGATGATAAACATGGGCATCAATGTAGCAGATGCAATCAGTCGATTTGCTCCAACTGCGGTCTCTTGATAAGCAAGCTGATCGGTAGGAAGGAACCCATATGCGTAACGTGTGCGGACAACGAGCCGAAATTGAAAATGAAACCTTTGAAATGATATTTCGGGCTGTTTGATCCGTACCATTGTGTTGCACAGGTCGGAAGAATAGTGATTTATCTTTGATTGTCTTTGTTGCCAATGATAAAAGATCCATGATAACATTAGGTATCGAAGGAACGGCCCACACGCTCGGAGTAGGTGTGGTTGATTCCGAGAGGAAGGTAATATCGAATGTTATCGATATGTTTAGGCCCCTCGAAGGTGGATTGCATCCCCGAGAGGCTGCGAACCATCATGCAGAAGCGGTTGCTGGTACAATTTCTAAAGCGATAGAAGAAGCGGGGGTGACCTTGAAGGACATAGGATTGATAGCATTCTCGATGGGTCCAGGACTCGGCCCCTGCCTGAGGGTTGCGGCTACTGCGGCTCGTTCTTTATCGTCGGGCCTGGATATTCCGATAGTTGGAGTGAATCATTGTATAGCACACATCGAGATTGGGAATGCGACTACAGGATGTACGGATCCGGCGCTTCTTTATGCATCGGGAGGGAATACGCAGGTCATCGCATATTCCGACGAAAGATACAGGATATTCGGAGAGACCGAGGATGTTGGGATCGGGAATATGTTGGATAAGCTCGGAAGAGAGTTGGGACTCGGTTTTTATGCTGGACCTATCATCGAAAAACTGGCTAAGAACGGAAATAAATTGTTGGATCTTCCCTATTCCGTAAAGGGGATGGATGTTGCTTTCTCAGGGATGATGACTTCTGCTCTGGCACTGAAGAAGAAAGGACATAGCATCGAGGACATCGCATTCTCTATCCAAGAAACAGCGTTCGCAATGCTCACGGAAGTGACGGAACGTGCGATGGCCCATATTGGCAAAGACGAGGTCCTGCTGGGCGGTGGGGCCGCACAAAATCAGCGTCTGCAGGAAATGGTGAGAACCATGGCTGAAGCGCGGGGAGCGGAGATGTTCGTTCCTGACAGAAGATTATGTATGGATAACGGAGCGATGATAGCATGGCTCGGTCATCTGATGTACGATTCGGGAATAAGAATGAGAATAGAGGATACTGTTGTTAGGCAAAGATTTAGAACGGACGAGGTCAGAGTCACTTGGAGGACCTGATCTGTTCCCCGATGATGTTGTTCAGGTTATTCAGGAACTCATCCAATCTCAGGGAAGGGAACGAACCGCCGCTGGCGATCTTGTGGCCTCCGCCGTTGCCTCCGACAGATTCGCAAGCCCTCTTCAAAGCGATTGATAGATCCACTCCTTTGTCCAATTGTTCCCATGTTCCTCTTCCCGATACCTTTGCTAGTTCTTCAGAGTGGTTCACTCCGAATACCGGTTTGGACGGGTCTCCTATGAACTGCATTGCGATACCGCAGATCATGCCGGTGAATCCCAGTGTGGAACTGTCAAACCATTGAATGTTCTTCATGGCGGTGATGGTCGAAGAGCTCAGTTCCAGGACTCCGTTCATTATCTGCTTTTTTGAAGTGTCGTTGAGGTCCTTCGCTTCTTCCATCGACGAAGCATCCCCTATTGCGGCAGAGACGCCGACTCCTCCAAGGCCCAGGCGACCGCAGCCGTTCAGCAGTGAAGCGAATGTTTCAGCATCGATCTTCCAATTCGGAAGATAGTATCTCGTTCGGGCAAGTTCATTCATTGTTTGAAGGGTTGTTCCCTGTTCTACAAGTTTAAGGGCAATGATCGATGACAGTTTACGTTTCTCATCTGCGGTAAGGTCTCTGTAATCCTTTCCTTTGTCGATTTTTGCGTCGTTCAGGAGTTTGGATACGCCTTCGGGGTTCCCGCTCACTCCTGCGATATACGGATCGGTCGAAAGCAGCAGTTCGGATCCAAGATCCCCAGGAGGGATCAGCGATCCTTCCATGATCTGGATGAACCCTTTTTTCTTACCTGTCTTCAGCAGATATTCGTTGAGTCCTTTCACACCGTCTATGTGCTGTCTGTCCCCCGCGATACCAGCGAATGCTATCTGTACCAGATCCCAATTTTTCTCGTTCATCGTTATCGAAAAGAGAAAAGCCATCGTTGCGCCGCAACCGGATGTCATCCCGTCTATCCCGTAAAGGTGGGGGTTGGCATAACAGATCCTTTCCGCTTGATGTTCGACTGTGTGATGGTCTAGAACAACAACATCACAGGAAAGTTCGTCAAGCTGTTTGATATAGGATGCGCCGAGATCCGAGATCACAATGCATTCTGATTGTGTATCACTGATGACCTTCATGTTTGGGTCGTTCAGGGATGTGAACAAAGTGATCCTGAATTCCTTGCCTTCTCTCATCAGTGTCTTTGCGATGATCGATGCTGCCGAGATGCCATCCGCATCGTAGTGAGAATAGACCTGAATAAAATCGTGGCTACGTACTATTTCCGCAGCTTTGGATAAATGACTAAGTAGTTTGGGAGGTAGGACGATATCGTCCATAAGACCTCACTTGAGCATTATCTCCGCGTTTGCCAGAGAGTATTTCCAAGTCATCGGCAGTATGCCGTTTCTCTTGTAATAGCGTTCAAGTCTCCTAATCTTTGCTTCGATCAGGTTCAATCCCCTCTGATTGGAAACATCTCCTCTGTTGTTCTTAAGGTGAACATTCAGTGTGATGGCCCTTCTCATGAGGTTGGAGAGGTCTTCGGGAAGCGACGGGGCTACACCCTTCTCTTCCATGATCTCGGTAACGTTCTTACCTGTTGCCAATTTGACATTGGGTACTCCGTATTGATCTCTGAGAACAAGTCCGATCTTGGCGGACACCAATCCGTCCTTTGCGAACTTTATGATGAGGTCCTCTATTTCGGTGGCATTAAGAGGTACCCATGCAGGGTTCTCGGTTATCATTGGGCGCTTCGAACACGATTTGCCCTTTCTTCTTGTGTGCATTCTTGCCATATTTTGATTCTCCGATCATATATAGGCGGCGAGGCTTAGCACTTCAATTAAGAAGAAGTATTAAAAGGTTGACATCAGGCCAATGCACTGAACAGGCGGGCAAAGTGGATCTTGAACCTGATCCATCTGCTGAGTTTCTTGTGCTCTTCCATGGTGTATTCCGTACAATGGGATAAGTCCTCTTTGAACGCGTTGTCCATTTCGCCACCGATCCTCATGGAGTACATGAGAGCGTTCGTTTCGAAATTCATGGTCATGCTTCTTTGATCCATATTCGCCGAACCCACCGAACAGTATTTTCCGTCGACAACGAACGCTTTGGAGTGTATGAACCCCTTGTTGTAATGGAATATCCTGACTCCCTCTTTCATCAGTTCCATGGAGTACCAGAGACTTGCCCAGAATACGAGAGCATGGTCGGGCTTGTTCAGCATTATTATTCTGACGTCCACACCGGAATTCGCCGCCAGAGTGAGGGCTTTGATGACATCGTTGCTCGGTACCAGATATGGAGTGTGGATGTAGACAGTCTTCTTCGCGCAGTAGATCATCTTCAGGTACTGCATCTCGATGAGATTGGCCTTCAGGTCAGGCCCTCCGGATATTACTTGTACAACATCGTTCCCGTAATTCACACCCATCTCGGGGAAATATTTCTCAACGTCATCCGAATCCGCGTCGAAAGGAATTTTTGTGGCATATCCCCAGTCCATGAAGAACCGGAGATTCAGGGCTACAGTGCTGTACCCACGCATTCTCATGCCGGTATCCCTCCAATATCCTCTGTCGCTCTTTCCGAGATACTCATCGCCGATGTTGAATCCGGATATGTAGCCGATATCCCCGTCTATAACGGCAAGTTTCCTGTGGTTGCGGTTATTCTTCTTGGGGCTCAGGAGGACTGTTATCGTGCGGTGGAACAATGTGTAGGAGCCGCCGGCCTTCTTGAGAGCTTTCATCTTACTGATGGGGCCGCTGTTGTTCCCTATTGCATCGATCATAAGTCTCACTTCCACGCCCTCTTCCGCTTTTTTTATGAGTATGTCCATGAACTCGTTGGAAAGTTCGTCGTTCCTTACGATGTAGTATTCGGCGTTGATGAATTTTTTTGCATTTCTCAGATCATTGAGAAGGTCCCTGTAGAACGCATCGCCTTCGGTGTAGAGATCAACATCATTGTTATTGCTGTACGGGAATTTTCCGTTGTTCGACATTCCCTTGGCAAAGACCCTTGCCTCCGGGTCGTCATATTCGGTATCTTTCAAAGCCTCCTCATCAAGGAGTTCGATACCCAGCTGGGATAATCTTTCGTCATCCAGATTCTTTATCGAGAATTGTCTGCGGCTGTAGAAGGTCTGTCCGAAGAAGAGATAGATGATGAATCCAAATATTGGGAATAGAAGGAGAACGATCATCCACATTGCAAGTGTTTTTGGATCCGATCGTTCCAAATATATCAGAACAACGACCATTATAACTGAAATGATGTAGATGAAGTCTATTACGCCGCCGTAAACATCCAAGAAACCTTGGACCCAATCCATATGGTCACATAGCGGTTTGCATATAAAATTGGTGGGGGAAGAACTGTGTTCGGTAACCTGCGAAGTTTCTTTTTTGCCCCAAATAATGATCAGACGGCAACGAAAAAAGATTTGAAAAACTCTTCAAACATCAGATACGGTGATCTAATAGGTTACGACGATGAAAATCTGTTCAAGTTACTTGATGCTCGGAGGATTTTCGGAGATATACCGAGGCTGTGGTTTCGTATTGGCAGTTTCAGAACTCCACAGGAGCATCAGTTACCGTGATCCACACGAACAAAGAACGAGGTTACTCCAAATACAGTTTCTTATTTTGAACAGAAGAATATGCCCAAGGTATCACTGATTCGTATTCTGTTCTTTCAAACGCCAGATCTGAGGGAAGTTCTTCGAACAATCGGCATTCCATTTCTGCGGCCTCATTGAGTTTTTCCAAAAGTGAACACGCGCATACGCTACATCCTTCCAATTCTTTGATGTTGATAACATCAATATCGTATCCCGCTTCTTCCGCAAATTCCCTTTTCGCAGCAGATATTATCGATTCTCCTGTTTCAACGTGGCCGCCCGGCATCTCCCACCCCTTGCGTTTGGGGTTGTAGACCATTAGGAAGCAGTTCCCTACGAAGGCTACAGAATATACCGTGCTCATTTCAACCCTTCTTGAAGACTATCATTTGATGTGCATTCTCATATGGTTCAAGATTTAAGGATTCCAATATCTCGAAACCCCTTTCGATAAGTCTCTTTTCCGAGGACTTGAATATTTCGCGTGGATCCAGGGTAACATCCTCCGAGCGCGCTTTGATCGTGACCATCCCGTATCTAGCATTGAAACGATCCATATTGTCGGCGATGATATCGACCTGTCTTTTTTGAGCAACATCCGAATAGACAATATCTACCTGGTCGACTGCGAAACTATAATCCTGAGGGGCCATCGCATCTCCAAGTATAGGGGCCATGTTGGGCCTTGGTGCGCAGGTGTTCACAAGCTCCCTGAACATCCTTGGTGCGAATTCTACACAGTATACCTTACCCTCAGATACTATATCCGAGACATGAGAGGCAGTTGTTCCGCTCGATGCACCCAAATACAGGACATTGGTGCTTTTGTCCAGTGGGAAATGTTTGCCACCGATCTTCAGATATGCGGAAAGTTTGCTTCTGCGGGGATCCCATTCTCTGTATTCCAGATAACCTATTCTTATGAGTTTTTCTCCATAAACTCTAGTGCCAGGGCTTAAAGATATGGTATAGATCTTGTCGTTCTCGGTGAAAACGAGTCCGTCTGTATCCTCGATAGGAATCACAAGATGTAATCGTGATTGTTATTAAAATGTCCCCTCGTTGTCTGTTCGAAACCGTTGGTTTTTTCGCTCATCGTTGAAGGGTGAAATTTAACGCATATGTAACAAAAGAGCAATATATCCAAACAAGCTCTTTCCTCCTATGATGAACATTCTCAGCGATATAGCTGATGCAGTGGAGGAAGCGATCAAGAAGATACCCGATTCCATGTCTAAAGGCGGATGTATAGGGATGGGAGCCGACGGAACCCCCACGTCTCAGATCGACAAGATAGCTGAGAACACTGTTCTGGCATTCATCGAAAAGAACAAGGTGAGGTTGAATGTCCTCAGCGAGGAGATAGGCTTCGTCGACAACGGAGCGGACGAGACATTGGTTCTTGATCCGATCGACGGAACATCCAACGCAATAGCTGGAGTGCCTTTGTTCACGATATCGTTAGCTGTGGGAAAAAAGTCCCTCGCGGACATTCACACAGCATATCTCAGGAATCTGGTCACGGGAGATGTTATTTCCGCCGAGAAAGGCAAGGGAGCGTACAAGAACGGCATCAGGATAAACGTCAGGAAACCTATTTTGAGCGATCTGTTCTTTATGATATATCTCGGCAATGGAGCAGACCATTCCGCTTTCAAACTGGCTAAAAGGGTCAAATCATCGCGTGCTTTGGGATGTGCATCTTTGGAGATGGCACTTGTCGCCGAGGGGGAAGCCGATGCATTCGTTATGCACGCCGAGAAGTATTCCAGAGCGATAAGGATAGTAGACATTGCTGCAAGCGCTTTGATACTTAGGGAGGCGGGAGGAGAGATATATGATCTCGAAGGCAAAATTCTGGATATGCCGTTCGATGTCTGTACCCGTTCTAATTTTATTGCGTTCGGAGACAAGACGGTTTATGATTTCATTGTCAATCCAGATAACACCATTCCGAAGGATCCTCGTTACGGGATGTTTGTCAATATGGGAGTACCGAATGCGAAGAATTACGCCGAACGCACGATAAATGCGCTAAGAGGTTGCGATCTAACGCTGGATAGTGAATCCGCCGCAGTATTGGGACAAAAAGGATGTTCGCTGGAAAAAATGGATGTCGACATAATGATAACTATCGGCGGTGACGGCACTATACTGAGGACGCTGATGGAAAGCGGAGTTCCTATGATCGGAATAAACGCCGGCGGAGTGGGATTCTTGGCGGAGATAGATGTTGCTGACATTGAAAAAGGAATCGAGAAACTACGCAAAGGCGAATATGTCATAGAGGAAAGATTCAAGATAAGGTCCTGGTACAACGGGGAGTATCTTGCCGAGGCCGTCAACGAGGCCGTAGTACATACAGATTCGATAGCGAAGATAAGGCATTACAAGGTCTACGTGAATGATAAGCTTATGACAGAGGTCAGAGCAGATGGGATAATAGTGGCGACCCCGACGGGATCAACTTGTTATGCCATGAGCCTTGGCGCGCCTCTGATCGATCCGGAAGTGAACGCGTTCGTGGTGGTCCCGATGGCTGCTTATAAATTCGCTTCAAGGCCATTCGTGGTCTCGGCGGATTCAAAAGTGACCGTTGAGGTGGTCATGGACAGGGGATGCATGCTCGTGGTGGACGGTCAGAGGGAATATGAGGTTCATGGAGGGACCAAAGTGGATTTCTTCAAATCTTCCAACAAAGTAAGGTTCATACGTTTTAACACGGATTTCTATTCCCGCGTGAGAGAAAAACTGGTGAATGCTATATGAGGAAGATCTACGGGGTGAGTGTTGATTTCATAGACGGATTCAATGAATCCGCCAGGTCAACCTATCCTGATGAGTTCGTCTGTTTTCATAGGACCTTCGACGGTGTGGTCGAAGAGATGATATTGGTTCCCGGATCGATATACGGAGATAGCCACAGTTTCATAAGTGATTGGATGACCCCTATTGATTTCAACAAATCCGGGTCAGCGCATTCTCATCCCGGATATTCGAATGAACCTTCCAATGCGGACCTGGATTTCTTCAGCAACATCGGAGGATTGCATTTCATAACGTGCCAGCCGTACGACAGGAAAAGTTGGAAGGCGTACGATTCCAGAGGAAGAACGGTTGATCTCGAACTAATTTTTTGATCACACGCAGTTGCGCACGATCTCTTTGGCCAGTTCCATCATGCTTACCGCATATGCACGGTCCTTGGATTCCGCGGTTATGTCGATGCGTTCTGTATTGGATATGTTCCGCGAGACAGTGAACCATCCGTAATTCATGTCGACCCTCCATCCGTCAACCTGCCAGATCTCTTCAGTATCCACTTCTTTGAGCTTCTCGGTGAGTTTTTTTGCGAATATATCTGGATTCCCGGTGTGTCTGATGGAGTCTTTGAGTACAGTATACCTTGGGAAGGACGACAAGAGATTCCTTATGCTGTTGTCTCCCGACATCTTGGTCAATATGGCGGCGGTGTTCACAGCATCGGGACACATACTTACGCTCGAGAAGATTAGAGTGCCGTCGCTCAGCGCACCGACGTTCATATTGTTTTCTTTCATCACGCGTACGACGCTTTCGAGGTCGTCATCGGTCCTGATGATACGATGTTCGCTGTGTGCCTTGTACGGAGTATTGATCCCTTCTCCTATCATATTGTTCAGCGCATCATCGACGACCGCTGAAATATTCACCGGTATGACCAGGGATGCAGGCTTCAGATAAAGAAGGACTAATGCGATTATCCGATCGGGTTCAACATAATTTCCTCCTTCGTCAATAAGTGCCAGGCGAGTTCCGTTACCGTTCAGGGCGATACCGATGCTTCCTGCGTTGCTCATGACGATCCCGGCAAGCACCGAAAGATCGTTCTCTTTTACTCCTGGAGGCCTTGAACTGTATTTTGTATCTGACTGCGCGTTGATCGTGGTCAGATCTGCACCGAGCGCAGCTAGGATCTGCGGTGCACACAGGGACGTGCATCCGCATCCGCAGTCCAGTATGACGGGGGAATCATTGCATTTACTGTGTCTTTCTATTGCGGAATGGATATAATCGTTAATCACCGAGTCGCAATACTGCAGTGTACCAACACTTTTATAATCAGGCAGACGACGTTCATTTTCCGCTGTCTTTATCATCTGCTTGATTTGTTCCCGGGAAAGGGAGGATCCATCCGGACCCATGATGTCTATCCTGCTGATCATGCCCTGTTCATCGGGTTCCCCTATCATCACTATGCAGTCGCAGTGTGACAGGGATGATAGTGCCACAGCCGGGGAGGGGGCAACACCCACGTCTCTCACATTAACGCCGACTGAGAGTAACCCGGTCACCACAGAATTCTTTATCATTCCACTGCTCGGATTGGCATCCATTCCTATTGTAACACGTTTGAAAGAACGACCTATGGCTCTGCCGATGAGGAGTGCTTTCTCAGGAGACATCTCTCTGTTCTCTGTGAGGATCGAGTTCGTTTCGAACATGACTGCCATGTTTCATGAGAGGGGTTTCGGCTTGATATTTGTTGTTATCTGAATGTGTGTCAGATGTTTGTTTTATGACCAAATTGTTCGAATTTATCTAGCATTTGTCGAAAACTTTTAAATATTACAGACTTGGATGTTTGTTTTACACCGTGCCAGCATGCACGAGGGAGTGGAAACAAATGGTAATGGAAAAAATTGACGTTGGAAAAGCGAAACAGATCGCTACCAACAAAGGTCTCAAACCCGGGAAGGTAAAAGGAACTTCCGGAGTACAATTCACCAAGGGAAAGAATGACAGGCTTTCAGTGATCACCTGGGACGAGTTTGAAGTTATATTGAAACAGAGAAAGCTTGCCGTATACGAAAGCGGCGGCTGGATGAAAATAATGAAAGCGTGATTTTCTCAATAAGTGTGCATATCTGATTATTGATATGCACACACTTCTTTATACGAAAACGTGATTTGGGCGATTGTTGCAGAGGTAGTCAAGTCTGGCCAACGACGCTAGGTTCAGGGCCTAGTCCTTAGTGGTCCGAGGGTTCAAATCCCTTCCTCTGCACTATTCTTCTTCATTACGGTTCTTTTTAAGCTATACTTATATCTGCCAAAATGTCATAGATAAAATTAGGTCTACCTAAACTTTATATACTTTTTAGGTATTCCTAAAATCATGGAAACATCATGTGAATGCAAGAAGGACGGCAATTCCTGTGCTTGCGGCGGGAAATGTATGGAGAATACATGCGTACCAATCGAACATGAGGCCTATGCGGCAGCGAGCGGCATGCCGCTGGTTACCGCAAAGGTGGGCGAATCAGGGAAGATCGTCAGGATATCAGGTAAAACCGAGACTCGTAGATTCTTGTGTGAACTTGGATTCATAATCGGCGAATGTATATCGGTGGTGAATGAGATCTCTGGAAACATGATATTGGATGTCAAAGGAGCCAGAATAGCCATTGATAGAGGATTGGCCTCAAAGATATTCTTTGCGCCTGAGTGATATGATGAAGACACTTAAGGACATTAAGAGCGGAGAGACAGTGACGGTCCTCAAGGTACATGGGGAAGGTCAACTGAGAAAACGAATAATGGAAATGGGCATCACGAAAGGTTGCATAGTGGAGGTCATCAAAGTGGCACCGCTCGGCGATCCGATCGAAATAACCCTTAGAGGGTATGACCTGACCATACGAAAAGCCGATGCCGAATTCGTCGAAGTAGATTGAATATCAACGTATCGAGTTTTGAAACGAAATGTGTCCGATCAGTGTAAGCTGTGAAGACCCAGATAGAGGTATAAGGTGAAAAAATGGTAATAAAGATCGCATTGGCGGGAAATCCCAATTGCGGAAAGACCACAATGTTCAACAAACTTACGGGGAGTTCACAACGTGTTGGGAACTGGCCCGGAGTCACGGTTGAAAGGAAAGAAGGTAAACTCAGACATAGGAATGACGTGTTGATCGTCGATCTTCCTGGCATATACTCGCTTTCTCCCTATTCTCCGGAAGAGGTTGTTTCCAGGGACTTCCTGCTTAATGACAAACCGGACGTTGTGATAAACATTGTAGATGCGACAAATTTGGAAAGGAACCTGTTCCTTACAACTCAGATCTTGGAGACCGGTGTTCCGGTCGTTATAGCTCTGAACATGATGGATGTCATCAGGAAGGAAGGAATAAAGATCGATGCCGGTAAACTCTCCGAGGCTCTGGGGTGCAAGGTCATCGAGACCTCCGCACTAAAGGGAGATGGGATGGAAGACCTTTCTGCTGCAGCCCTTTCGGTTGCAGACGTAAAGGCAGAGAATATCCTTAGATATTCAAAAGATCTTGAAAAGTACATTGTGAAGATGTCCGATGCGATCGAAGGATCGGTACCGGAGGACATCGTCAGATGGTATTCACTGAAATTGTTAGAAAGAGACAGCAAGGTTCTCGAAGAACTCGGGGACGAAGTTCGATCCAAAACTGAACCGGTTGTTGAGGCGATGGAAAAGGATCTTGACAATGATGCGGACAGTATCATTGCCGAAGAACGTTATTCGCTCATCGGAAGAGTGTCGGCAGGCGCGATAGACAAAGGTGATAGAAAGAAGAAGGAGACAACCTCCGACAAGATCGACAAGATAGTCACAAATCGTTGGCTGGGTCTTCCCATTTTTGCTTGTATCATGTTTGCGATGTACTTCATCGCAATGCAGACCATCGGAGCATGGGGGACAGACTGGTTGAACGATTACATCGGGGATTCAGTTATGCCTGCGGCCGAGGATTGGCTTGTCAGTATCGGCGCAGAGGATTGGTTGATCGGACTGATCGTTGAGGGCATCATTGGAGGAGTGGGAGCCGTCATAGGATTCCTGCCTCAAATGCTCGTATTGTTCCTGTTGTTAGTGATACTGGAAGATTGCGGGTATATGGCGAGGGTCGCTTTCGTTATGGATAGGATATTCCGCAGATTCGGGCTTTCCGGAAAATCGTTCATTCCCGTTCTCGTAGGTACGGGTTGCGGCGTTCCGGGAATCATGGCTTCCAGAGCTATCGAAGGCGAGTCTGAGAGAAGGATCACAGCCATGACGACGACATTCATTCCTTGTGCGGCCAAACTTCCCGTTATCGCTTTGATAGCGGGAGCATTGTTCGGGCAGTCTGCGTGGGTCGCTCTCTCGGTATACTTCCTCGGAGTATTCTGCATTCTGATGTCGGGAATAATACTCAAGAAATGGAAATCGCTTTCCGGCACACCTGCACCCTTCATAATGGAGCTTCCGCCGTATCATGCGCCGGGAGTCATGACCGTTATAAGATCGACGCTGGAGAGAGGATGGTCATTCGTGAAGAAGGCGGGAACATTCATCCTGTTGGCTTGCGGTATTGTATGGTTCCTTTCGACATTCAACTGGGGACTCACAATAGTGGATGCTGATCAGTCAATGCTTGCTGATATAGGAAGATCGCTGAAGTGGATATTCATTCCGTTGGGATTCGGTGACGATTGGGAATTCACAGTCGCCACATTTACGGGATTACTTGCAAAAGAGAACGTGGTTGGAACATTCGGTGTTCTATTCACCGGTGGTGAGGTATCTGAATTCGGAGAAGAGATATGGGATGCGATTGCTGAGAGGCTTACTCCGATAGCGGGATATTCGTTCTTGGTCTTCAATATGATCTGTGCACCCTGTTTCGCGGCAATAGGTGCAATGAGAAGAGAACTCGGATCTTGGAAGGACACCGGAAAGGCGATTCTTTACCAGTGCACTCTTGCATACGTTTTCGCGTTGATAATCTTCCAGTTCGGAACGATCATCTTTATGGGAGAAGTACAGATATGGATCGTTCTGGCCTCCGTTGCCTTGATAGGGCTCGTATATTTGCTGGCAGCAAAGGATCCATTCAAGATCCTGAGGAGGAACAATGCCTAATTTGGCAACCATGGTGATAGGCCTTCTGGTGCTGGGTGTATTCGTGCTTGCTGCACATTACACCTATAAGAGCCTCAAAAAAGGCGATTGCGGTAGTTGCGGTGGATGCAGTAGAAATTGTGAAGAAAGCAATCGTAGATGTTGCAAAAAATAAACCATTTCGGCCTAACGGCCGTAATTTTTTGATTTTAACTTGACATTTCCATATTTTGAGAGGTCGAGTCGTAGTTACAACTAAATATTCACCAATAAATTCAATTGTGATATACATGAGGAGGAAGAATATATCAACCGATAATATCGGAATATCTGCAATCGTTGTTGTAGTGATCCTGCTGGTCGCAGTGGTGGCGGTTGCCGGCGCATATATTGTTTTGAAAGACAATAACAAAGACGATAATGCGAATGAAACGATCTTGGAAGGTAAGTTGGGAGTGGGTACGGTATTGTACTACGATGCAATGCCCAACGTAGGATCCATAACAACAACTTCGAATACGATCGGTGTAACCGGGGAACTTATAGGGGAGAATGGAACACATTATTTCTTTGAGTACGGTAAGGGAAGCAACAGTTACATCACAGTAAAGATCCATAAAGAGACGGGAGCTATCGACTCTGCATCCAGATCTAACGGAAAGTGGACGATAGAGATAACCAATGAAGAGGGGGATGTGATCAAAGCGGAGATGACCATAGGTCAATTGGGAGATCACGGCAATATCATATCTACGATAAGGATAACGATGAACGATGACGAATTGTTCTTTGCAGAGGTAAGATCCTCAGGACACAAGATAGTCGAACCGTCCGAATACAAACAATCGGAATTTTTTGGAAAGTATCTCAAGTATGACATGCATTCACTTACAACCACAGTTATTCCTGGCATGATGTCATATGAAATTGAGATGACTGGATATGTAAAAACTGCAGTAGTGGGTACGGCAGCAGACAACACCATGATGGTCTTGATAGAAGGCTATTTGAAAGTAGAATCTAACACACTTCTTGTGGAAGATTTGGAATATTCTTTTAAAGAATACGTAATTTCGGAAGATATTTACAAAGAAGTTCCGGAATTCCCGGAAGAGATTTTAAATCCTACATATGAGGGAACCAAGAGGATAACCGTTGCCGGAAAGAGTGTACAAGCGAAGGAATACACATTCAGTATGGCTCTGGAAGGCATTAATGTGAACGGTACGTTATACACTTCCACGAATGACCGCATAATATACCTTTATGATGTGGAAGGCAGTGGTTACGGCACATTGATGAGTACATCGGTCAAATACGTTGAAGGCAATTTATAAACATAAAGGTCGGATTCCCGACCTTTTTCTTATTTCTTTTATTTGACCTCTTATGTGTTTTTCCCGCGAACATCGAATCAAAGTTCAACAAGAGAAAGAATCAATCCGATCACGATGACAATGATCAGTATCATTGCGATCTTGACCCATTTCCAATCTTTTTCTTTGATAAGCATGACGAAAGATGCGAAAATCCCGATAAGAGGGGAACAGATCATGATCAGAAGTCCGATCCACAGGACTGTGTCTCCAAAATAATCCTGCAACAACAATCCCGCTACGATGATAAGTAATCCCCCGATCAAACCTATCTTAAGAACAACAGATGTGAGGGCATTCACATTCAGAGAAGACCACCCGCCTGCAGGAAGATTATGACTGATATTGATAGGAGAAGGATCGAGAAGTATCTTCTCATAGGTCCGGAATCGATCATTTTTGAAATGCGTGTTCCGATCAGGGTACCAACGAAAGCACCGATCGCGATCCCCGCAGCATAATCGAGAAGGAGGTCTCCTTGCAGGAAGTATATGATCGCCCCAGAGAATGCGGTTATCCCTATCATGTAACTGCTCGTTGCACTCGATACTTTGATGGGCACGTGCATATGTACATTCATCAGAGGAACCTTGATCGTTCCTCCCCCGACCCCGGTCATGGACGACATTGCTCCGGCAGCGGTACACATTAGTAACCCCGTTCTTATGTTTGTCACCGAGTATCTCTTCTCTTTACCGCTTTTATCATCTCTGTATTCGAAGGTCAACGATCCCTCTTCGGACTTATCTTCGGATATTTTTTCTGGTTTCACGATCATTGTTATCGCACTGTATACGAGAACTGCGCCGAATATACAGAGAAGGACCCAATTCGCAAGATACACAGCGACCATGGCCCCCATCATGGCTCCAATCGAGGTTGTTATCTCAAGAAGAAGGCCTAGACGGATGTTCGACATCTCTTTTTTCACATAGTATGATGCGGCACCGGTCGATGCGGCGATTATCCCTACTAGACTGATGGCGACCGCTTCGCTCGCAGAAAGATCGTACAATATCGTAAGGATGGGAATGAAGATTATCCCACCCCCGACCCCGAAAAGGGTTCCGAGTATCCCTGCACCTATCCCGACTGCAAGAAGTCCGAGCAGAAGTATAGGATCCATAATCTCATAAAGAGGATCGTGGTATTAATTTTTGATGCATTGATCATTCTTTGATGAACGGCGTATCTCTTTGACGGAGATGGGATGTGAAAGATTTTATTGGTGGTGAACTTAACCTGAACTGTTCATGATATTCCTAAGATATTCGGAGATAGGTTTGAAAAGTACGCCTGTACGAGTTCGGTTCGAAAATAGACTGAAAGAGAATATCATGTCGATGCTGGCACAAGACGGCGTGGAAGCATTCGTTACAAAGAACGATTCCAGATTCTATATCGAAACGGATAAAGAAGAGAAAGCGGTCAACGCACTGAGAAGAGTTTTCGGCGTGGCATCCCTGTCTGTTGCGGATACGTGTTCTTCCGATATGGCGGATATTTGTGAGACTGCTGCAAGATACTCCCTGGAACGAATATCGGAGGGACAGTCGTTCGCGGTCAAGGCAAGAAGAGAAGGAGATCATCAATACAACAGCGTGGATGTCGGCAGGGAGGCAGGTTCTGCAATATTCCTTGCGAACGAGCATAAGGGAATAAAGGTAAAACTTACAGATCCCGATAAAGTGTTTTACGTTGAAGTGAGAAAGAATAAGGCCTTTGTGTTCGAGTCCTATGTGAAATGTCATGGGGGATTACCGATAGGAACACAGGGACGCGTCTTGGCGGAGATCAACGATGACAGAGGAATAGTATCTGCCTGGCTTATGATGAAGAGAGGGTGCAAGGTCTATGTCAGAGGCAGCGGCGCGGAGATCTTGAAGAAGTATGATCCGGAACTGAAGCAGGTCGACGAAGACGATCCGAAAAATATCTTGGGAATGGTTCTGGGGTTGTCATTCGAGGATGCTACATCCTTGGATGTGACAAAATACGATGTTCCGGTTTATGTGCCGACAGTGGGAATGACGGATGAAGATGTCTCTTCCATCATGAAAATGATAAAAGAAGAGACATCTGGATGAATCATCCGGATGCCGGGAAGAATTTTGCGAACAGACACAGTCCTTCTTCTCCCGCTATCACTTCGTGTTTGACATTCATGGGCATTATAGAAATGGTGCCAGGTTCATATTTTATTTCGATACCATCATTTATGCATGTTCCATTTCCCGAAACGACCTCATGTGTTTCCAGTTGTTTTTCATGTACGTGGAGTCCGATCTTTTTGTTGGGCGCGATCCTTACTAGATGGAAACTGAATTCACCGTTCGTCTGAGCCGAGGTTACGATATTCTTGATCTCTACGCCTTCGAACATAGGATGTTTGTTCCAGGAAAGGGAATCGAAATCAATATTTGTGGCCGGTAATGATAATTTTCCAGCACTGAATTTGTTGAATAACTCCACATCATTCATGAACGAACATGGTCTTTTTGATTTAAAAATCTTAACTCTCGAAGTTAGAATTCAACAGTTAAGGCTAATAACTATCGAGATGTAAAAAAAGAGATGTCCCGCTCACCTGAGCGGGACTTTGAAGTTTACTTTCCTCTCCTGCCGTTTGCACCGATGGAAGGTCTGATCTTCTCTGCGCCTTTACCCTTGTTCCTGAGGCCACGCCCGGCAATTCCTGCCGAGGTGAGTCCGCGGTATACACGGTTCTTGTTCTTGTCGTCGCAGATCCAGTTGATCTTCTTGTCGGCCTTTATGACGGGGTGGTCAGGATCAACGAGTATGACCTCATACCACTCCTGCTGTCCGTCGGCACCTACCCAGTAGGAGTTCAGGACCTCGAGGTTGGGATATCTTTTTGCTGTCCTTTCCTCTGCCATTCTCTGGAGGCTCTTTCCGGTGGTAATCTTGTTGATACCCCTTCTCTTAGCTCTCCTTCCGGCTCTGATCGTGTGTTTCTGGAATGAACCTTTCCTGACCTTCGCTCTTACAATGACGTATCCCTGTTTGGCTTTGTAGCCAAGGGCTCTTGCTCTGTCGAGGCGGGTAGGTCTTTCGATGCGAAGGAAGTTCTCTTCTCTTCTCCATTGGATCCTTCTCTCGTGGTTGAGTTCCTTGAGGTAGGTCTTGCTGGGGTTCTTCCAGGCATCTCCGATATAACGATACATGCTTTTCCCGTTGACCGGGCGTTTCTCTTGAGTTTCTTCACTCATCTATAATCACCTTGTTCGGATTCACCTTTTGGGCACATTTCCGTCAGAATACAGTATTCTGCATCATAGTGGAAGTAAAAGGTGTATTTAAATGTGGCTTATTTGAAAATAACATAAAACACATTGCATCGATATTGGTAAAGTGCTATACGGTTCTTAATTCGACCCAAAAAATATTCACACCGTGACGATTTTAAACCAAGCGTCAATATATAGGTGCATAGAGAAATTTTTTGTGAAGGCGGGAAATGAACAGCACATACAAAATCAGTAGAGATCGTTCGGATGTCAGCGCAGTACTTGTAATTGTGATTGTGGCAGCGGTCATAATCGCCGGGGTAACAGTGTATCTGACTGTTCTGAACGACGATGATGAGAGAAGGTATGCTCTCGGGACGAAATGGACATATGATATTGAAGGGGAGGCCGATGGGATACCATACACCGGCACAATGGAGAGGGAGATTATAGGCCACAGTAATGAGGTCGATCTTCACGAGATAAAAACAATAAGGTCGATGCTTGATGAGTCCGTGATTGATACAGAATATCATCTGGGAGCCAAACAAGGGGTTGTTCCAAAAGGCTCGTTCAATGCGGGTAGAGAAAGGATCCAAACAATAGATGGGCTTGTGATTGTGAACGTGTGGTTTTGTTTTATGGATGGAGCGATATGCACATACTATGTGAAGGGAGACATACCGTATCGCATTGAGGTCGTGTCATATACAACGCACTCAGACAGTCAAACCGCAACGCTCACATCATGCAGTATCGATTACGCAGAACCCTACAAACAATCAGAAAATATTGGGAAAACATACACTTATTTCGATGCAGCGACTGCGACCACATTAGTTTCCGAATGTATTGTCGATTGTAAGGACGGTAGATACGGTGTGAGACAGACTTTATTCGAGGACGGAGAAGAGTCAAAGGAAAGATTGCGTTTGTGTGATACATTTCAAGGACTGATCATAGGATCCGTGAAACAGGAAGAGACCTCCGGACTGATGACTATAGATGGAACCAAGGTCTTAGAAATATGGTCATTGGATCAAGCGCTCCTTCCTCGCATAAAGTATTGCATGGATCCCGGGACGAAAATAATTTACAAATTCACGGAGACCGATGAGGCACAAGGCACGATCATGAATTTTGTTTTGAAATCTTACACAAGGAATGAGGTTGAATAAACCTTTTTGAGAACACATTTTAGAAGAAATCGTCCAAACTGGATTTTTTCGTGGCAAGTTTTGGAACCGGAGCAGAATCCTTCTTTTTTTCGCTACCGGTTCCGAAGCTGTCGAACAGTGTCGATTGCTGACTTCCCAACATGAGGTCCTTTTCGTTCCATCCGAATACTTCTGTGATCCTCGATGCTGTTTGTGCCAGGCGCTCGGCGTAATATTTGTAATCTGGTTCTGCGGTGAATTCGGCACCGCTGATGTAAGGTTCCACTTGTTGCGGTGTGTGGTTGCCGTCGGTCACTATCCATGATACTTTCATGCCGGGAATGAAATCATATCCTTTTGCGGTCATTTTCTTCGCAGCCTGAACGTTGCTCATTCTGTCGGGATTCTCGTAAGCGTCCAGACCTTTGCACGTTCTGGATATGACGAGATCCGACGGATTCACCTTTTTAGACAATGTGTCTTGAATCGTTTTTTTCACAAGGGTCACGGCTTCCGCATTGTTTTCGTCCAATATCTTTTCGAACAATTCCATTAAAAGGCGGCTTTGCAGGTCGAATGAATCAGATCGTCTGATCTCATAGCCTCTTACAAGAAGTTCATCACTCTCGACAGGCCAGAGAACCTTGCCTACATATCGTTTTTTCTTTCCATGTGAGAACAGAGGTTCAAGGATCTTTTCGAATTCTAGAGTACCCCCATCGGTGGAAAATCTTTCGGCCATGTCTTTCCCGAATTTCACCGATCCCTCTAGAGTCTGGATAGGCGACGATATGAAAACGGAATCAGTATCGGAATAGATCACGGATATGTTCTCTTTTCCTACTTCTTTGATTATTGTCGTAACATTGGCTCTGGCAAACGCCGTGATCGCAGATCCGATATTCCTGTCGGTGAATCTGTAGAATGATGATGCGAATACGCCATAGAATGTGTTCATTAACACCTTGACAGCCTCTTGAAGTCCGTTCAGGTACTTTCTTTCGTATTCATCGGAGGTTTTCTTCATCCTTGATTTAATGCTGTCCCTTTCCTCCATCAAGTTCTTGAGGATCGTCGGAAGCAATCCCTCTCTTTTTTCGGGTGAAAGAAATCTTGCGCCTGACGGACTCATAATCTCTCCGTCGGGAGATAAAGTAGTGAAGCAGATGTTCTTTGCGATGATGAGCGAGGGATACATCGACTTGAAATCTAATACACAGACCCAGTGATATAGGCCTGGGTTCATGGTGTGTACATATCCCCCTTCAATCTGCTCCGTTGTTTCCCTCCTTCCCGTCAGCGGAACAGCGATCTTATGTCTGTCCGCGGCTCTGATAAGCAGGGAATCAGCCAGTTGAGATGATCCAGCATTTAGTGCATCGTCCAGAGGAAGTTTGGCCACCGTGGCAAGATCCATCCCCTTTCTTATCGTTCCGACGGATAAAAGGATCTTCAGTGCCAATTCCGCATCCTTGATACAATATTCGAGCACTTTCTCTTTATTATTCTTCCATTCCGAATCCATTTTCTTCGGGTCGACATCAAGTTTTGTTTCACCCAACACTTGTTTGGAAACGGCATTGAGTGTCTCTTGTTTTGGGCGAAGTTCTTTTTTGGCCGCCCACCACGCATCGGAGATTATCCTTCCTTTTAGTCTCCAAAATCTGTCGCTGACCACTCGCGGTTGCCCCAGATCACGGCCCCACGGCATAGCATCCTTCATTTTGTTGAATTGGGCCCTGTCTGAGATCTTCTTGATATCGTAATTGTCGATATTGTACCCGGTTATTATGTCTGGGTCTTCTTTGCGTATCAGGTCGGAGAACCGCGTTATGATATCTTTTTCGTTGCCTGTGATCGGTTCGCAGGTATTGTATATTCCATCTTCTTCGGTGACCGCACATATGGTATAGATGTAGTCATGTTCGATGCTGTTCTCGATATCGAACGATAAGATCTTCAGACCCGGATCAAAGGATTCAATGGTCTCGAATGAATCCATTTTCAGTATGAGATCGGTCACATAATTGCCCTCCACAGGTTCGCCTGTGACTCTTATGCATGAACCCATGTCCATGTCGTAAATGAACCTGTGATGAAAAGGAATGTCAGCGGCAAGGACCTGAAAACCCATTCTTTTCCAATTGTTTCTGTATTCAGGAGTTTTCCAAGGAAATTTTATCGTTACCTTGAACACATAATGTTCCACGCTCTTGTATAGTAACCTGTCGCGTTCGACATCGAGGACCTCCGGATCTCTTTTGAGGGTTTTTTCGACTTCATCTGTAGGATCAACAATGAAAAAATACGGATCGAAATTGTAACGAAGTATCGTTACCGATCTTTTGTCGCGCGTCTTTCCGAATAATTCGACGAATACGGTATCATTCTCGTCACTGCTGTACGAGGCGGTCAATAGTCTTACGTCGACGGTCTCCATGGGATCACTTGTTCGCAACTATTCTGATTATGTCACCGTCTTGCAGAATGTAATCCGAGCCTACAGTACGTTTTGTTTTCGCGTTCACTGCCCTTATGAATTTATCTCCGAGGTCCGTATGTACCTTATATGCCAGATCCTTAGCGGTTGAGCCTCGGGGCATCAAAAAACAGTCGGGTAGCACACGTCCGAAGTGGTCCGTGAATTTTGTTTCGTCTTCGACAGGATACACGGATATGAGGTCAAGAAGACCGAACACACAGTCTTCGATGCATCTTTGTACACCGGTCCCGTTGTGCTCTGTGATCTTGGAGGCCATGTAATCCAGAGCCTTTTTTTGTCCTTCGTTCAGTGTTATTCCCGCTTTCGTACTGAATTTATTGTCTCCTGGCATATAGTCGATAAGTCCGGCTGCTGCCGCTTTTTTCAACGCGAGTTCCGTTTCCGCAAGAGTGGGGACGGCACGGTCCCCCATGTTCCTGAGTTTCTCAAGGTTCTCTTTTGAAGATATGTCGGCCTTGTTCATGGCGATTATCATCGGCTTGGAAAGTTTTCGGATCTCTTCGCACAGGAGGTAAAGCTCATCATCGTTCCAAAGTGTGGGGTCCTGAGGCAGGGGAACTCTTCTGAGTGCTTCTTTGACTTGTCCCTCAGTGACATTGAGTCCCGCGATTCTTTCGTGGATTATAGTTTCGGGCTTGCTTCCTTGCATCTTTGCCTGTCTGGCTATTTTTCCTAATCCGTTCTTTATAACCTCTCTCATCCAGAGGGATATCTCTTTCCTAAGGAATGTTACATCTCCGGTGGGGTCGAATCTTCCAGGGTCTCCCGGGTTACCCTCGATGTCCGTGGATCCGCTGGCGTCCACGACATTGATGAAAGCATCAGCCTGTCTCAGATCGTCGAGGAATTTATTTCCCAATCCTTTTCCGTCCCAGGCATCCGGAACAAGTCCCGCAACGTCCAAAAGTTCGATGGGTACCATTCTCGTGCCGTTCAGACACATCGAGTTGTGAGGTGTGCATTGGATCCCCAATTCTTTGCAGGGGCAGGGCGTTCTGACATATGCCACACCCTTGTTGGGTTCTATCGTGGTGAACGGATAATTCGCTATCTCCACAGGGGCCATCGTGGCGGCTCCGAACAGAGTGGATTTCCCAACATTTGGTTTCCCGACTATCCCTACTTGCATACAATCCTGAAAGGATTCGAGAGTTATACTTTTACCGCTTGGTATGTTCCGGTGAAACCATCAGTAAAGATGAACTTCATTTGATATTTTGCCCTCAAGAGGATATTTCCTGACCAGGAAGGGGAACTCAAATAGAGGAAAAGGTATGCACATAACTGAAATAAGGCGAAACTCCTGTACATTAGTGATGAATGAAAGAAAGTGTGCATTTCTCAGAGGAGTGAATGTAAACGGTAGAAAGATCATGATGTCAGAGATGTGTGATGTGTTCCGATCTGCAGGAATGAATGAAGTATCATCAACACTCGCCACAGGTAACATTGTATTCAGTTCTTCGATGGATAACAAAACATTGCAGGGTATTCTGAAAGATTTCATCACATCCTACTATTCATCCGAATTCGAATTGTTCTTGAAGGATAATGACGAAATAAGATCGATCTTAAACGGGAATCCCTTTGCATCTTCAAAGGACCTTCATGTGTATGTATTCATTGCTAACGACGGCATGGAGAAAGAGCTGGGAAAATTGTTCGATGATATCGATCCTACGCCTCAAGAGGAAGGTGTGATCGCAAACGGGACATTCTATTGGAGAGTTACTAAAGGGAACACACTTACGTCAGGATTCTCCAAGATACTCGGACGGAAAGATATGAGGGACAAATTTACAAGTCGGAACATAAACACGATAGAAAAGGTCATGGAAAGTATGTCCAAATGACCGACAGACGAAAAAGATGTTTCAAAACATTCTCATAGGGGTTCGGTGTACTTCCAAATAGCATTCGCAATGTCTGCGATCTCGATAGGTCTGAGGGTTTCGATCCTGTTATCCAGGAACGGAATGTCCCATTCGTCTTGGATAAGTCCCGATGAACGCAGGGATGTGCCGATCTTCTTCCTTCTGTGGTTAAAGGTCGTTTCGGTGACCTTGAAGAATATTTTTTCGTTTTTCACTTCGAAAGGGGCGGGACGGGGGGTGATGCGTACCAATGCAGAATCGACTTTCGGTTGCGGTTTGAATCTAGATCTTGGAACTTTTTCCAATAATTCACATTCTGCTTTGTAGAACAGATTAACAGTTAGGCGCGAATAATCGGGACTTCTCACGTCGGCTACCATTCGGTCCGCGAATTCTTTTTGGACCATGACCACTGCGGTCTTGAAATTATACTCAAGAAGTTTGAATATGATGGGGGTGGAGACACTGTATGGGAGGTTGCTCACGAATTTATCGAAGGGGGGAAAATCCACTTTGACCGCATCCCCGTGTATGAGGGTCAATCGGTCACCGTATGTTTTTCTGACATGTTCGGCAAGGATATCGTCCAATTCGATACAGGTCAGATCGTCGGACATCTCTACGAGTTTGGATGTAAGTATGCCCAATCCCGGACCGACTTCCAGTACTTTGTCGTTTTTCGATATATCGGCAAATTTGACGTGGCGTTCCGCCACTCTGTCATCCGTCAGGAAATTCTGACCCTTGCTCTTCTTTGGTACAATGCCGGTCTCGGAGATCAGTTTCCCCGTCTCTCCTCGGTTCATTTGGACACAAAGAGGTAGCGTTTTCTATCGTTGTCCGTGATCTCCAGTACTATGCGGGCGGAAATCAGCTTTTCAGGGTTCTTTACCACGGCACGTTCACTGAGGTCCTTGAAATCTTTGAAATGGCCGTTCTTCGATCTTTCGTCAAGTATCGCCATCATGGTCTTCTTTCCCAATCCCGGGAGTTCTTCCAGCAGGTGTTTGCGCATGGATATCGGTTCGGCTTCGTTGAAGAATCTTATGAAACGCGACTGATTTGCTAGGACTATCTCATTGACGCAGTATTCAAGTTCCGCGGTTGCGCCATGTGTAAGGTCCGAAGGTCCGACGCGTCTCTTCACATGATCTATCACGGTTCTCTTGTCGGCGTCCTTGCCGATGTAAACACGGTCGCCAATGTTCACTATCACATTTGCTTTGGGCACGAGTTCGAAGAGTTTGAACTCTTCACTGCCAAGCGCATAGCACACTGGCTCTTTCTTTCCGAAATTGCCACCAGGAACGCCTTGCGACAAATAATCTAGAATATATGCGTATTCCTCCACAGTATCCCTCGGTGATTATCTCATTACAGGTATTTACTGACTATCTCTATAATCTGATCTATTGTGGCAGGTTCTATCGCCAATCTTTCTTTGGAGAATATGGCGCGTATGTCTTCAGGGTACTGAGGAAGCATATCGGCTATCTTGGCAGCTGTGTAGTCTGTGACGCCTTCTACGGTCGCGACCTCTGCCATAAGCTCTTTGGTTTTTTCTGTGGAAAGAGTGGATACCGTTCTGGCGTGTTCCATGGCAGCCTTCTGCGAAGTGAGAAGTTCTCTTTTCTCTGCTTCTTCGGTCAAAAGGTCCCTTACTTCAGCCAATGTAACATACTGTTCGGTCATTTTACTCACACTCGTTTGGATCGAAATGATCACTCTACGGTTCTTACAAGGTGCTCGGGGCGTGCAACGACCATCTTGGTCTTGTTCCCGTCTTTTACGCTCACTTCATAGGCGGCTCCTCTGGCTTTCACGATGACTCCGGTGAGTCCGTGGAATCTGGAGAAGGGCATTCCCTTGTGGACGCTGGGGTCAATGATGATGTTGACCTTTTCTCCTGCTTCGAAAGTCTGGAATGCCTTGGTGATGGGTGAAAGTCCGCGTGCCCTGGGCTTTTTCTTCAAAAGCTGACGGGTCTTTGTCCTGGTTCCTCTGGATGCCTGCATTTTAATCCCTCATTGGTTCTTGATAGTTGACTGCTATGACGTCAAGGG
>JGI996J12353_1000033_pt1 | contig 47954 bp, 31 predicted proteins | sample IntmicLarv5ML5BL_FD_12353 | JGI IMG/M metagenome (IMG submission 12353) | reverse complement strand
TAATGGCACGCTCGTTTCCATACATTGTCACAAGCGTGCCATTACTTTGTCACAGCTGTGACATTGCATTGTCACAAGACAATGATTACGTTCACTATTTGGGTAAGAGTGAACATAAAATCCTCAACTGAATGACATTGCCCGATACGGATGGTTTTTGCGTGTCAAATCATGTATGATTTACATCTTTTAAAGGATTTAGATATAATAATTAATGACAAAAGACGTTTAGACTCTTAGTTAGGTATATTTGATTTTAATCGGTAATTAATACAGGTATTAATGTTAGGCAAAAAGTTATTTCTCTTTTTGGTATTTCCCCTTATTGGTATGTGTGCATTGGCACAAAATGCAAACTTTGTTGTAGAAGGCATCGTAGAGGATCGTGTAACAAAGGAATCGCTTCCCGGGGCATCCTTTTTCGTAAAGGAGTTAAACACCGGCGTGGTTGCTGATATGGACGGAAAGTACAGGATTAGTCTGAAGGCAGGCACTTACACAGTTCAGGTTTCCTTTGTTGGTTATAAAACGAACGTTATCAGGTTGGAAGTTAGTGCATCGCAGAAAATGAATGTGGCGATGGATAGCGACACCACTCTCGACGAGGTCGTGGTAACGGCGAGGGCAAGGGATGAAAACATCGCAGGTCTGACAATGGGTGTAGAGAAGCTGTCGATGAAGCAGATTAAAAAGATGCCTGCGCTAATGGGTGAGGTGGACGTGATAAAGGCTGTACAGCTATTGCCTGGTGTACAGCCTACTTCCGAAGGTGGTTCAGGATTCAGTGTTCGCGGAGGCTCGCCGGACCAGAATATGATTCTTCTTGACAATACGTTACTATACAACGCATCTCACCTGATGGGTTTCTTCTCGGTATTCAATAACGATGTGGTTAGTGATCTGGAATTGTACAAGGGCGACCTACCGATAAAGCATGGCGGCAGATTGGCTTCTCTGTTAGATATAAAGACTGTCGATGATATGCCCGAAAAAGTACAAGGCACAGGAGGGATAGGTTTAATCCTCAGCAGATTGGTGCTGCAAGGTCCTGTTGGCGAAAAGACGTCATGGCTCGTCGGCGGTCGCCGCAGCTATGCCGATATACTGATGAAGGGGTCAGGGAATGATGATTTCAAGGATTTAGTTTTGAATTTCTACGACTTGAATGCAAAGATGACCCATCGCTTCTCCGACAAGGATGTGCTGTCGTTCAACGCATACTATGGCAGGGACAATTTCGGTTCGGATTTGTATGGCTTTAGTTACGGCAATCTGGCAAGCTCGCTCACTTGGTCACATAGTTATTCGGAGAAATTGTTTTCCAAGATAAGTATGAATCTTACGAACTATGATTACAAACTGAGCTCCGAGTTCGAAGGGGCGGTGATGGACTGGAAGTCTAACATCAATGATATAATGCTTCGCGCTGATTTCACCTATCTCGCCAACGAGAAAATCAGGACAAACTTCGGCGCGACCTCTACCCTACATCGCTTTTCTCCTGCGATTATCACGACTCAGGATTACGGCAATTATAAGATGGACAACGTATATGCAATCGGCAACAGCATTTATGCTGCCAACGAGCATGAGCTTACCGACAGGCTGTCGGTAAAGTATGGCGTGCGCTGGAATATATTCCAGAATGTAGGTAGCGCGACGGTATATAATTATGGAGAGGATTATGCGAGAACGGATTCGTCGGTATATAAATCTGGCGAAGTATATCATACATACAATGCCCTCGAACCTCGCGCCGGATTGGTATACAAGCTGACGGACAACTCATCGGTTAAAGCAAACTATGCCCGCAACACGCAATTCATACAGCTTGCCAACAGCTCGTCGTCGGGCTCGCCTCTTGATATATGGTTTCTTGCAAGCCCCAATATAAAGCCGCAGAATGTTGATATGTTTTCGGCAGGCTATTTCCACAACTTTGATGATAATGTGTATGAAACATCCGTAGAGCTATATCATAAGTCGATGAACAATGTGATAGACTTTGCCGACCATGCACAACTGATAATGAACAAATTCCTCGAAGGCGATGTGCGCACAGGTACAGGGCAGGCATACGGCGCGGAGTTTATGGTGAGAAAGAACAGCGGAACAGTAAACGGATTCGTAAACTATACTCTATCGCGAACCGAACGAACAATACCGGGTGTAAACGATGGGAAAACGTATCTGTCTCCTTTCGACAAAACGCACAGTATAAACGTGGTACTTAACTACGAACTATCCCGCAAGATTACTCTTTCGACAGCGTGGGTGTATGCAACAGGCACACCGACTACTTATCCGTCGGGTCGCTTCGGGATTGATGGGGAATACTTTCCGATATACTCGGGCAGGAATGAATATCGCCGCCCTGATTATCACCGTTTAGACCTGTCGTGCACGTACGTTCCCAATCCCGACTCGAAGAAGTGGTGGAAAGGGGAATGGAACTTCTCGGTATATAATGCGTACGGACGCAAGAATCCATATATGATTACTTTCAATCAGGACGAAATGACAGGAATACCTTTTGCAGAAAGTATATACCTGTTCCAATTCGTTCCATCAGTTACTTATAACTTCAAATTCTAATCCATACGATGAATAAGCAATATATAATAATAGCGTTAACATCCCTCCTTGCGATAACATTTACCGCTTGTACGGAGAGGATAGAGCTCGACCTCAGAGCAGGCGATTCGAAGATAGTTATCTACGGAACCCTTACGGATACTCTTGCTTATCAAAGAGTAAGTATAAGTCGCTCGGTTCCTTATTTCGAGGATACCCACAATCCTGCAATCTCAGGCGCAAGGGTAAGCATATCATCGTCGGACGGAGAAGTGTGGATGATGGAGGAAAGCAATTACGAACGCGGAGTGTATCAAACACTAAGTCCGAAAGCAGGCGTGCAAGGCGTTACATATTCCCTAATGGTAGAATACGACTTCGACGAAGATGGCACAGCCGAGCAATACGAAGCGTCGTCGACCATGCAGCCAACTTTCGCAATAGACTCGATGACCATAACATCGAACATTATGATGGGGACAACCTTTTTCTCGGCAAATCTCTTTGCCGAAGAGCCTGCCGGAGAGGATTACTACTTCGCGAAGTTCTACGTAAATGATTCCCTTGCAACACAGCTCAGCAATTACAGCTTGCTCAACGATAATGAATTTCTCGATGGACAGTATCTGAATGGCCCGCCGATGACGATGTTCGGAGATACTGCCGAGCTCGACAGATTTAGCGACAGCGACAGACGACATATGTTCTTCGCCGGCAGTGGCGACGAGATAATGATGGAGGTTAATCGCATAGAGAAGTCGTACTTCAACTTCATCCTCCAATGTCAGGATGAAAAGAACGGAGCCAATCCGATGTTCGGCGGTCCACCGTCAAACATACAAGGCAACATCTCTAATGGTGCTGTCGGCTTCTTCGCAGCGTATAGCGTCTCCCGCCTAAAGGCAATCGTTCCTTAAAAACGGCCTTCACTCCTTTTGAAATACTTATCTTACCTTTGCAGGTATGGAACGGATTATCGAGGATCAGGAATTAGGCTCTATCTTATTGCGAAGGAGTTTGAGGGCGAAGCATTATTCACTGAAGATTTCGCGCGGGCAGATTGTAGCTACGATTCCCGCAAGCGGCTGCGAAGAACGGATGATAAGCTTTATCGAAGAAAGCAGACCGAAGCTAAGACTTGCCCTCAAACGTAATCCCCCAACTCCTATCTTCGACGAATCGTCCGAACTGACGACGCAAACTTTCCGCCTGCATATCTTCCGAACAGAGCGCAGCGACTTCTATCTATCGCTAAAGGAAGGGATGCTGAACATCGCCTGCCCACAGACTGTCGATTTTAAGAACGACAAAGTGCAGGAGCTTCTCAACTCGCTTATAGGAAAAGCACTGAGGCACGAAGCAATCCGCATCCTGCCAAAGCGATTGAAAGAGTTAGCAGACAAGCATGGTTTTACTTACAGCAGCGTGAAGATTACAAAAAGTAAAAGTAATTGGGGTAGCTGCTCTGTGCATAAGTCTATTAACCTGTCTCGCTCGTTAATGCTAGTGCCCGAATATTTGTCGGACTATGTGTTACTGCATGAGCTATGCCATACAGTAGAGATGAGTCACAACGAACGCTTCTGGGCATTAATGAATAAGGTGACAGATAATAAGGCAAAAGCTTTACGCAGTGAACTAAAGAAATATCACTCCTTCGGATAAGAATCCTCTTTCCTTACTGTGCAAGAGAGAAGCGCACGGTAACTCCATAATTTGAATTTGAGGTAGGAAACGCTGTGCTTGAGATAAGAGGACGGTTCAACTGCAAGTCGTAGAAGGCTCTCAACGTAAGCGAACGGCTCATGCCATAGTCTGCCGACAATTGTATTGTTTGAGCAATATTACCGCTTGTAGGTTGTGTCATTCCGTCTTCTATCTTCCTGATCAGTGATTGCATCTTACGATACGAGAAAGCCATACGTATATTCAAGTCGTTACTGAAATCCTGTGCCGGTCTCATATCAAGTACCTTATTGAATTCCGTTATCCTATATCCCATACCAAGTACAACCTCGTTAGAGAGAGATTCGACAAGTTGGAAAGATGATATATTAAGATTCAGACTTCGAGTCTTTCTGTATTCCGCATTCACCGTCATATTATTCAGTAAGGTTGCATCCACACCAAATAATGGAGTAAAGCCCTCTGTTATGCTAACCGACGAGATTGAGTATGGAGATGAAGGAAGTCTTTCGCCTTGTTCATTTTGTATAAAGCCTAATCCATTGCCGGCATCTGTCCAATTAAGGAATGACGTGAAAGAGCCCACACTATATGACGAACGATATTGATGGCTGAGTGTAATGCTTTTGAGGCGTTCCTTGATTAATGGCAAACGAGCAAGTCCATCGTATGTAACACGCCAGTTAGGCATAAGACTTTTCAATGACGGGAACGCTGTTATACCAACAGTATTTGCATCACCTCCTGTATAGGCTGCAAGAAAGGCCGGAATTAAGACATCGGCTGAATTTCGTCTTACGACACCACGTCCAGAGGCATTTACATTATCTCCAAGATTAACATATTGCTCCTCCAATCTTGCCGTAATAATATCCCTATTATTGCGGAACCGTTCGAATACCTCCGACGCATAACCGTTAGATTGATTACCAAGTTTACTGAAAGCCGAGCCAATAGTTATAGTCGTCATCGTAAAGTTACCCCCAAACGTCTCCGGCATTCCGGCATACATATACCTGACTTCAGTATTACGTGTATCAACCCTATTTGCATTCAGGTCAACCTTCAATCCAGAGAAAGGTTCCAGATTAGCACGTAGATTCAGATTAGCACTTTTGTTTATTAATGCGGGATTGATTCTGTTTCCGTCCATAACGAGCCATCCCTTATCTGCCACATCACTAATATAAGAGCGGTCAACAGAACCAAATGCAAAGCCAATCCCCGGAGCAAGCCCGGCAGTGTAGTTCTTCTGTCCAAACACATCACCTACTTCAGGCTTAAACCCTGGCAACATCATACCATCTGTGATCCTATATTCAATGTTTAGTCGCCTTATCATCATTGCAAAACGTGCAAGATGTTCGGCTGTACCATTTAGAAAATCACCTGTTGGTGATAGTCCAGGTCTCAGTTTCAGACTCAATGTGACAGTGTCTCTGTTAGATATACTAATCTGTCCAAAGTTTATAGCCTTGTATTTTATTGCATACAAGCGACCGTCAGCACCACGTGCGGTAACATACAGCTTTTTAGTCATCATATTATGACTTACTATTGTTGCGCTATCATTACTCAATGTCACCTCCATATCAAGAGTAACGGGTCTTTGCCTTGGTCTTTGCTCCTCTGCTCTTTGTCTTGCGGTAGTTGGTTGTGTGCTTGCCGGTGTAAACTTCCTGTTTATCTCTCTTAGAGTTTTATTTTTGTTGTATAGAGACAGCAAGTTGAAACCTCCCTGTAAACCAATTTGACGCTGATTCCTTATAGTATTACCAATTACGGACTCCACATCAATTGCAGTTACTCTGTCCCAATTATATGATGCACTATATGATGCTGACGAACTAACCCAATCTAACGCTGGTATGAATTGGAATGGTAGCGTATAATTCATTACAAATGTCTGGTCATAACGCATTGGCGTTCCTAATTCGGCGATGCTTTGCTTAACAGAATCCTGCCAAACTCTATATTGGTCAGGAGCAAGTTCTCTATTAACCTGCATGTACGGCTCCTCGATTCTCGCATTCGTTCCCGATCTAAAAGACATTAATAAACTGTTGGTTAAATTCCAACTCAAACTGAACGCTCTATCCCAGCTCCAATTCTGACTGAATGATGCCGGCATATTATTTTGTCCTGAAGGAGATGTATTGGCTAAATCTCTTAACTGTAACTCATAATAATTACGCGTCATATTAGTCTGGAAATTAATATTACTCGGCAGATAATTAATGTTAAGCTGTTTAAGATAACGAGTCTTTGGAGTTGCAGCTACCCTATCAAAAGGTCTGAGAGGTCTGACATACGGGGTATAGTTATAAGCGAAATTACCATTGTAATCCTTCATTGTCTCATATTCAGTTTCAGGATTGTAAAGGTTATTTTCCCTATAGGAATACCCGAAAGAGAAGTTCGCAGGGTCATAAGGCATAGGGTTTCTACTCCTTATATTAACTCTCACGTTATTTAATGCTATACCCTTAGATGTTGTTACATACTGTGTCATTGATAGGATAGAATCCCTCTCTGCACTTGAGGACACATTATCCAAAGACTCTCTTAATTCGATATCCTTATCCAATGGGTCGTATTTAGGCGTATTTACTTCTCTTGAATAAGAGTAATATAATGGAACACTCACATTTGCTCTATTAGGGAAAAATTTACCAAGTTCAACATTTGTTGCAACACCAAACTGAGAATAATCATCCATACGACGCTCGTTAAGAGATTGGTCTAATCGTCCGAATCCAGCGGTCTCCATACGCCCTGAGAAATTAACGGTTCCAAGGTCGGAAAGAGCAATGTTAAGATTAGCATTTGCAGCCCATCCGCCATCCTCGTTGAAGTCTGTTAATCGTAATTCGTTTACCCAGATTTCACCACTTTTTACATCAGTAGAGTTATTGCGGACACCAATCATTATCGTTTTGACTTCCGCCAAACTTGGATTACCCATCACGCTTATCTTATTAAGCATATTATTAGGGTCGTACTCTGAATAAACCCTTTGGAAACTTACATTTTCACGTCCTTCACGTCTTAATCTGTTTCTCTTTAGCTTTAATTCCGTTAATATATCAAAGTCGAAGTCAAGTTTATTGCTTGTAGGCCATACCGTTTCCCGATCTACACTACTATCTATCGAATACCTTCCACGAGGGGTTAATTTCAGTGGCACTTCATATTCATAGTAGTTATTCTTATAGTCTGAACCTAAACGGATAAAGACCGACAACTCACCATCTCGCAAGTCAGTTAGGTTACTTACCATGGTATCTCCCAACGCTTCAGCATGAGTAAACATTTGCAGACGTTTATACTGACGTAAATCGTAATTCGTATTCTTATATATTGCGCGGGCATCTTGAGACGCTAAGTCAACAACCTTCATCGATAAAGCCTGTTCATTCTGTTGTTGTAGCTGAGGTTCGTTCAGGGTTTGCGCACGAGATATTCCCGGAGGCAGGATATAATTGACCGGCTCTTTATTTCCATTCTCTTCTATGTTCACAGACGAAACAACAAGTGTACCGTCCGTTGAAGGTAAAGTTCCCGGAGTAGACAAATCCTGTGTGTAAGTACGCCAATCGCCACGAACTAATTCGAACTTACCGAAGCGCAACACAGTCTCGTCCCTGAAATCGGTCATATACATACGCATAAAGCGTATAGTCTTGAAGTCACGTATAGTACCTACTCTTTTTTCGTATTGTCTGATAGGAATCTTGAACTGATACCATGTAACAGAATCCGCTGGTTCACCATTTGCCAAAAGGACTGAAGTGACATGTTTATTTACAAGGTAATTTGATCCTACATTCATATCATGAGGACGAATGGATACCTTATATTGAAAGTACCTCTCGTTCTCGTTCAATGTGTTGTCTTGGTTGATATCCTCAACGTCCGGCAATGTTCTTGACGCAGAAGTATAGCGCTCACCCCCACTTTCAGCGGAGTTGCCTTCTGTTCCATTATATCGTTTGTATCTAGTTAGGATATCTGTTTCTTGCGCATCATATTCCGGATGTCTGAAGTAGCGGAAGTTATCTCCTGCCGGATCATTGAATGGAGAAAATGGGTCGCCCCTCATGCTCGTAAGAGTTTCAGCAGACAACCTTGATTGTAATCTTTCCAAGAACCCCTTATATGCAGGATATTCTTTTTCTTCTTCTGAGGAAAGACCATTTAGACCAACATCCTGCAATGCACGTGCTCCAGAAGTATTATCGAAAGCATAAACAGTACTCTGCATGATAGGCACTTTACCCCATACCGTTGTGTCGACCTTTGAGAGATCACCATCTATAGGCAAACCATTCTCGAAAAATTTCTTTTCGTCCTTCAGTATATCCTCTGAGATATCTCCTAAGTTGAAATACAAATCACCTCCAGGAGCATTCTTATCATAGATGAATGGGTCTAATATCCAGAACTCAATATACTCAATATTCGCACTCTCAAAGTCACTCTGGTCGATCTTACGCATGATACCACCGAAACGTTGTTCCGGATTTTGTAGTGTTCCGTCAGGATTAACACGGTCAGCATCTAAATTATATGGGCCTCTTTCTTGCGGATAGTAGGCAAGATTTAATACCTGAAGCATATTATCCATCGAACCTTGATCCCTTCTTGGGAATAGTTCCGTCACACGTACTCCACGCATAAAGTGGTTAGATAATTGTTCCCTGTCTTGTCTAATGTGTGAAGGCATCTGCGACGAGTTCAATCTGGTGAAAATTCCGTCTATATAATACCATGCAAGCAATGCACGGTTCTTTCCGTAGTCTATATTATTCACTAATGACGCTTCAGGGAATAATGCAGAAGAAGCATTATCATCGTATGGCACACTTGAGAGAGTCCAAGGGAATGGATCTAATAAACTATACCCGCTCTGAGACGATTCAAAGTCGTCAAGATATGAGTAGTTTCCTGTCCGACTATTCTCGTAATGACCTGCAATCAAGTGAGCGAACTCTGCATTGAATGAGATCTGGCTAGGTCGAGTAAGAGTCAATAATGGCAATTTATCCATTACGTTAGTCAGCCATTGGCTCTCTGTTTTATATGAAGTGTTTAACCCCCACAATGTATTCTGGATAGACTCATCCCCAAACGATGTTTTCATCGTAAGAGGCATTTCAGATAGGTGCATGATTGTACCACCAATAGTGAAGTCTTTATTCACCTGATAACTCAAGTCCAATCCCATCATTGTTTTTCGTTGCATACTGAACATACTCTGATCTTCCAGAGAGACGCTGATAGATTGTCCGCTGGATATAATACCATCGTTAAGTATCGTAACACGACCGGAAGTATAATCAACGCTATAATCAACGTTTTCCGTCAATAAATTACCGCCTGCCATTACTCTAACAGACCCTCTTTGTACATTCGTTGCACCAAGGTCTATCTCGGCAGCGTTCGATGCTTTATACTCTCCCCTAAGTATGAACTTATTCTTTTCTGCAATCTGGCTTGCTACAACGAGAGTTGAGTCGTACAATTCCTGATAAACATACTTATCAGCAATCGCATCATTATTTATCATCTTTCTAAGGTGCGAACCAAAAGGCTCTACTACAGGGAATATTACGCGACCATTTTCGGGAAATATTGTATAGCCTTCAATATAGTCGAAGAAACCATCAGGGAAGGCTTGATTCTGGGAATTAAGACGGTCAAGATTCATCGCCCTTAACAATATCATGTCCTTAATATCTCCTTCTGATAGATAATTAAGGTAAGTACCTGTTGTATCATTTTGATATAAGACATCCAAACGAAATCTATCTTTCTGTACCGCGAATGCGCCAAGGGAATAGACGTTTTTCATCATCAAATCCCAAAAAGGCATATTAGGAGACATCGCACTACCTTTCAATAATTTCACATACAAACTTTGGCTTGTGTTTTCCAAATTATCAGTAGCAAATTCCCCAACTTGGAATGTCTGATTGCCGGAGGTATATTCATAAGCTACAGCCAACACATCGTCAGGTTGTAGTTGAGATCTCAGGGATATATAACCTAAGTACTTATTATATGTATACTCGCTTGGATCAAGTTTACGAGCACTTTCTATCTTTTCATAATCAACTCCACCATCGATAAAGCCGTTGAATGTTTGAGTTACCTGATTTATGTTACGGGCATTGCCGTATTGACTTGTGACGGTAGAATATAACGTATTTGCACCGTTACGCGGAAGTTCAGAACCTGAAGGGGTAAACTGTGAATTTCCTATATTCCTTGACTCAGCAAGGTCGGTAAATGCGACAATGTTTCTTGCTTGATCATAATTATTTCTCTTATTTGTTACCCACACCTCAACACGGTTTATTAGGATACCCGATTGTATGTCCGGTAAAGTAGATGCAAACTGATCATAATTATCTCTGAAGAAATGAGACAGGAAGAAGTGGCGGTTTTCGTCGTATTCATCTACCTTAAACTCGAAAGGCTGTGTCTGTACACCACCTCTTGAATTAACAGTCTTTGATTGTGACTGCTGTTGTGCTAATAATGCGTTCACTCTTAACTTTCCAAATTGAAGGTCAGTCCTCATACCAAAGAGAGATGCTCCACCATTAATGAGTGAGTTGTTAGTTCTCATGCTTACGTTACCTGCCTCGATAGACTTTATTATCTCGTCTTCTTCTCCGGTGTATGCAAGGTTCAGTCTCTTAGAGTCGAAATCGAAGGATGTCTCTGTGTTATAATTCATCCCGAAATTAACCTTTGTACCAACCGTTGCATTTACGTTCATCTGTATAGACTCGTCAAAATTGAAGAACGTACGCGAACGTGCACGCTCAGGCAAAGATGGATTGTCAACACTATTACGTTTGAGTCCCATTGTTACGTCGGCTGACCCTTGTGTTCTGACGCGTACACCACCCGGACCAAAGACTTTCTCGGCAGCTCCAAGTTCAAACTGCATATCAATCAGGTTGAACTCCTTTTCTGCATGCTTGCGGAACTCCTCTTCATTCCTTTGTCGGAAGTAAGAGCGAAGAGACTCCTGCATACTGTAATCCTGATACTCTTCCGGAGTCAAAGTCATTGGTATTCCTAAAACTTTATCCCCTAACCTTGTGCGTATAATGTAGGAGCCGGTTCTTATATCATATTCGATAGTTGTGTTGATATTGGAAGGATCTCTCAGGTCTAAAGGCGATCTTCTAAGCAAGTCTTGATATTCCGTCGGGGTAGTCTTGGAAACAGGAAAGCGTGGAGGAATAGAATCCCCATCCTCCGGCTCAAAAACGGCAAACTCCGGCATGGTTTCAGAATATGCAGACAAGTCAGCATTAAGAGAATATAAGCTGACTCCAAAAAGGCATACTGTTAGCCACAGAAAATATTTGTAAAACTTGTATCTCATTCTTTGCCCTTCAAACAAATGCTGTTTTTCTTCGACATTAAAGCATTCGCAATGCTTCTTTAATAACCTTCTCCACCGCCAACGATGGGTTATTCTTTATTATAGCAGTTACAACCTTTTGTGACGGAGCTTTCTGGAAGCCCAACATCAACAATGCCGAAACAGCTTCTTCAGCAATCACACTTGAGCTACTTGGTGCAGCAAGACTGCTACCACCCGAAGCTAAAGCATCGGCTGTTTTCACTTTATTCTTCAAATCGATAATAATACGTTGTGCAGTCTTTAGTCCGATACCCTTCACTGAAGTAATCGTCTTCTCATCATTATTTGCGATAACCTGAACCAATTCTACAGGCGGTATAGACGACAGAATCATACGAGCAGTATTAGGTCCTACACCTGAAACAGAGATAAGCATTAGAAACAACTCGCGTTCGGTCTTTTCCGAGAAGCCGAACAGCAAATGAGCATCCTCCCTTATCACCTCGTAAATGTAGAGTTTACCTGAATTTTTGCCTGTAAAAGCACTGTAAGTATTCAGTGAAATATTAAGCTCATAGCCAATGCCTCCACACTCAAGAATCATCTGAGTAGGAGTCAATTCGGTTATTTCACCTTTTATGTATTCAATCATTGTTGTACCAACTTATTATTACGCACCTATATATAACGCAAGATTGAACAAAAGCGTATAAATGTGTAAAAGTTTTTATCAAAATGAACGAATCGCTTCTGCGATACCTTGCGCATCCATTCTACATAGTCGATATAATTCGGGAATAGTGCCTTGTTCGACGAATTCATCAGGTATGCCAATGCGCTTTATTTGCAGAGAATAATTATTGTCAGCCATGAATTCTATTACTGCTGTGCCTAGTCCGCCTTTTCTTACACCATTTTCTACGGTAACGATGTGCTTGTAGTTTCTGCCTACTTCGTGGAGTAATTCCTCGTCAATCGGTTTGAGGTAGATCATGTCATAATGAGCGACTGATAGGCCTTCCCCTTCTAATTCGTTGATCGCTTTGATAGCCTCGTAGCCTATTGGGCCTATTGACAGTACGGCAATATCCTTTCCGTCACGAATCTTACGACCTTTGCCTACAGGACGCTCTTCGGGGGTATTGCGCCAATCCTCTTTCTCGCCCTTACCGCGAGGATAGCGTATCACGAATGGCGACTCACTCTTGACTGCTGCATACATAAGGTTACGCAATTCACATTCATCAAGGGGAGAAGATATTATCAGGTTCGGAACAGGACGAAGATATGCGAGGTCAAATGCTCCATGATGTGTAGCTCCATCTTCGCCAACGAGTCCGCTTCGGTCAAGGCATAATATGACAGGGAGATTCTGCAATGCCACATCGTGTATTACCTGATCGTATGCACGTTGTGCGAAAGAAGAATAGATATTACAAAAAGGAATCATCCCTTCCTTTGCCAAACCTGCGGAGAAGGTCACTGCATGAGCTTCGGCAATGCCTACGTCGAAAGCTCTTTCGGGGAACTCCTTCATCATAAAGGTCATCGAGCATCCAGAAGTCATCGCCGGTGTGATGCCTACTATGCGTTCGTCCTCACGGGCAAGCTCCACCAATGTATGTCCAAAAACATCTTGATAAAGTTGGGGCTGATGTAGATTATCAGGGATGATACGCTTACCGGTTTCCTTGTTGAACTTACCAGGAGCATGCCATTCGGTAGCCGATTTCTCAGCCGGAGCAAAGCCTTTGCCTTTTCTTGTTTTGATGTGTAGGAGTTTCGGGCCTTTCATGTCCTTTATATCATTTAGGATTCTGACAAGTCCATTTACATCGTGACCATCAACAGGGCCGAAGTATCTTATACTAAAGCCTTCGAATAGATTATGTTCCTGAGTGATTAATGCTTTAAGACTATTGTTGAATCGTAGAATATTACCACGACGATTCTCAGAGATAAGCTTCATTTTCTTCAATCCGCGATAAACGTCGTAGCGCATTTTATTGTAGGCATAACTTGTGGTAATATCTACAAGGTATTGACTAAGACCGCCCACAGGCTTATCAATAGCCATATTGTTATCGTTAAGGATAATCAGAATATTATTCGGATTGTTGGAGGCGTTATTAAGACCTTCATAAGCCAAGCCGCCTGTCATCGAACCATCGCCAATGACGGAAACAACGTGCCTGTCGACATCGTCTTTAAGTGCAGAAGCAACCGAAATACCCAATGCTGCAGATATAGATACCGACGCGTGACCTGCGATAAAGGCATCGTACTCACTTTCCTTTGGATTAGGGAATCCGCTGATACCATTAAGTTTGCGTAGAGTCGGAAAGGCTTCCTTTCTGCCTGTAAGAATCTTATGCCCGTAAGCCTGATGCCCAACGTCCCACACAATACGGTCGTAAGGAGTGTTAAAAACGTAATGAAGAGCAACCGTCAGTTCGACTGTCCCCAAGCTCGCTCCTAAATGTCCGGGATTAACCGAGAGTACATCTATTATATATTGTCTTAAACCATCACAAACATTTTCCAGTTCTTCCGATGATAATGCTCTTAGATCTTCAGGTAAGTTTATTTTGTCTAATAGTCCGTATGTACTATCTGTCATGCTAATTATCTTTTTGAATCCGTACAAAAGTAGTAAAATTTCGGGAGGGAAAGTTCCCATGCAAGCGAATCGCTGCCCTCATGGTCGTTCTCCGAAGTCCATTTCACTAACGGCGTAAAGGTGTATCTTATTGTACAAGCCCATCAGAAGGGCGTTTTATGCCTGTAAAATGGACAGAACCTTCCTGCAGGCTGCAGCGACCTTCTGTTCAGTGGACAGAACCTTCCTGCGGATTGCAGCGACCTTCTGTTCAGTGGACAGAACCTTCCTGCAGATTGCAGCGACCCTCTGTTCAGTGGACAGAACCTTCCTGCAGGTTGCAGCGACCTTCTGTCCTATGGACAGAACCTTCCTGCGGGGTACTGCGATCTCTGTCCTGTGGACAGAACCTTCCTGCAAGCTGCAGCAGACTTCTGTCCAAAGGACAGAGAAATAAAACTCTTTTCTTTCTGTCCAAAACTTGTTTCTTACTTCTCGTAGCGAGACAAATAATAGTAAGTTTCTCGTGACGGCTGGCTCTCGATACGGTATTTGTTTGATGATGTTATGGAAAAGGAGTATTCCTGTTCCTCATCTTTTTGCACGGGCAATGTAAATGATGTGCCACGAATGCCTGTGACAAGGATATTCTTTGCATTTTGCGTGCTTACAGTATCTGCTCTAGAATAATAAACGGTGTATGAAATCACTGATTCCGCATCTTCGGGAGCTTCCCATGAAAGATGAAGAGTGTTGCCTTCGCGCGTCACAAGTATTTCCTCCGGCGAGGAAGGGACACTGTCGCTCAACCAAGTTAGCGGTGGCAAAACGGCGGGATATTTATAATAATTATTCTTTAGTTCGTCGTAAATGCCTTTTGTGTTGTCAAGAACATTTTTAGCACGGAAAAAGGCTGCGCCTGTCATTCCGAAATACCGGCTATAGTCTATCTGGTCGGTGATGTCGTTGAGCGTCCAGTCTGCTTCATTTCTCATCAGGCGATATGCACCAAGTCCGGCAATGACATGGCGACCATTAGCATTCTCCACCCAATTATCGACGAAGGGGAAGAAGTCATCGTCGAGATAGTACATCATCGGGGCAATCATATCCTGCTTGCCAAGCTCCATCCATTTCTGAGCATCCTGAAAGACTGTTTCGTAGGCTGTCCATCCGGCATTCGGCACACGAGGGATACGCGAATATTTTCCCAACGGGGCACTACTAAACTGCACCCATGGCTTTATTTGCTTTATGTCGTCGTGAATGTCCGTCACGAGCGCAGTCACATTATCACGCCTCCATTGATCCCGAGATTTATTATTGCCATACTTACGGAAGGTTGGTCGGTCAGGGAAAGTATCCGCCTTATCAGGATAACGCACATAGTCCAGATGCAGTCCATCGATGTCATACGCCTCAACCAATTCTCTTGCGAGCGAGCGGATATAGTCACGCGCCTCAGGCACACCGGGGTCGATATACCATTCTCCATTATGAAATCTACAATACTCAGGATGGCGTTTTACGATAGAGGCATCGCCCTGCTCCCTCACCATACGGTTTGTACCAACAGGAAATGTCACAAACCAAGCATGACATTCCATACCTCGTTTGTGACATTCTTCTATTGCAAAAGCCAACGGATCATAGCTCGGTCGTGTTCCATATCTCCCCGAAAACACCTTAGAAGCAGGCTCTATCTCCGAACGATAGATGACATCGCCCCTCAGTCGGACCTGGAGGAAAACCATATTGAAATTAGCTTCTTGCAGGCGGTCTAGGATATCAATAAGCTCCTTTTGCTGTCGTTTATATTCGGCTTCTGTCTTAGCCTCTCTCGAAGGCCAGTCCAATCCATAAATAGTAGTCAACCACACAGCCCGAATCTCCGTTTTGGGAGATTCTGCATACATCACAAAAGAAACGAATAGGGAAAATGACAACAACCAAATCTTCATATAATATCTGCGCTCCGATTATTTTACTGTATCAAGCACAATTTGCAATGCTTCTTCAGGTATGTCTGTAGTTATAAAATCAACTCCTTGTTTCGCAAAATCAGCAATCATCTCAGGGTCGTTCACCGTCCAAACATTCACGATAAGACCCAAATCATGAGCTTCTTTTATCCATTCGGGATTATTTTTCAATACACGATAATGATAATCTAGTCCGGCAAAGCCAAGTTCCTTTAATTCGGCAGGAGAAAGTTCGCCGTTAAGATATGACACCGGAGAAACCTTTGTTAGTCGGATAAGCTCCTTTCCCGCATCGAGGTTAAAGGTGATATATTCCGTTCTATCGGCAAGTCCCAGCTTCTCAACAGCCGCCACCGAAAGACGCGCCGCTTCACGATTGCGCTCTGGAGTATCATGAGGTTTCAATTCAAAGATTAGTTTAGTGTCTAAGTTCTTGCCAGCCTCTAAGTATTCGTCTAATGTCGGCAATTTCTCACCATTAAGCAGTCTTAGTTTCTCAAATCCGGCATAAGGAGTTGTCTGAATAGGCACTCCGAAGATAGAATTGTCATGATTGACTACCAGAATATTATCCGAAGTCAGAAGGACGTCGAACTCTGAACCATAGACTTTAATATCGTCAGCTTTTTTAAGTGCAGCTATTGAATTCTGAGCCGAACCATCTGTTTTCCAATATCCGCGATGTGCGATAATCCGGGTAGTCTGTGCAAGGAGAATACCCGATAGTAAAAAGCAAAACAAGAAACTGTACAAAATCTTTCTCATGATAATTGTTTTTTATTTGTTTTCCGCCAAATAGCGTTCTGTTTCTATCGCAGCCATACAGCCTGTTCCGGCAGCGGTAACTGCCTGACGATAATGCGGGTCGGCAACGTCACCTGCAACAAATACTCCTGAGACTTTAGTCTTAGGAGTGCCGGGGATAGTTTTAATATAACCCACTTCGTCCGTTTCAAGCCACGGCTTAAAGATGTCTGAGTTCGGCTTATGACCAATAGCGAGGAAGAAGCCGTCAATAGCAATATCTACTTTTTCCTCATCCGATTCGCCCTGACGCTTTACGAGATGTGCTCCCTCTACCCCATTCTCTCCAAAGAGACCGAGTGTGTTATGTTCAAATAAAACTGTTATGTTAGAAGTATTCAATACTCGGTCTTGCATAACCTTTGAAGCACGTAGAAACGGCTTACGCACAATAAGGTAAACTTGCTTTGCAAGGCTTGATAGATACAATGCTTCTTCGCAAGCAGTATCCCCACCTCCTACAACGGCAACTGTTTTCTTGCGATAAAAGAAACCATCACAAGTCGCACAAGCGGAAACTCCCATGCCTGCATATTTTTGCTCGTCAGGCAATCCGAGATACTTTGCCGTAGCACCTGTAGCAATAATCAAGGCATCTGCTTCTATTACCTTCTCGTTATCGATAGTTACTTTATATGGAGAAGCAGACAAATCTGTCTTTGTAGCCATACCCATACGGATATCAGTGCCAAAACGTTCTGCCTGCTTACGCAAATCAGTCATAAGTTCAGGGCCGGTAACTCCGGACGGATAGCCCGGGAAGTTCTCAACTTCAGTAGTTGTGGTTAGTTGCCCACCCGGCTGTATTCCTTCATAAAGAACAGGAGAAAGATTAGCTCTTGATGTGTAAATAGCAGCAGTATATCCTGCCGGACCTGACCCGATTATCAAACAACGAACTCTTTCTGTTTTTTCTGCACTCATATTCTTGTATTATTATAATTATCTTAAATCAATGACTTCTGCATCGGGATATTCCGACTCGTTGAAGACGAACAGGGCGTCCAACTGATTAGCATTAGTCTTTATCTCGTTAAAGCGGATTGTATAACTGCCGCCATCCCTCGTTGCAACTACAATAGATGATTGCAAATAGGATTGTTTGTCAATTTGTAATTGTATCTCGGTGATGTCGCCTCTTGATTTAGGCGTTAGTATTATATCGTAGGCTGCCTTTCCATTTGTCGCCGTGCTTTCGCCTTTATACTTAGCATCAAATTGCGACTTATAATTGCGTAAGATTATAGCAGGGTTCGACGCTAGCAATTCATTCTCTGATGGATTGTTGACATTTACTTCGCCCGACTGAATAGGGAAAGTCCATTGCGTAATGCCATCGTACCATAGATGAATATCAGGAGTCTTAAAAGTAAATTTATCACCCTTCATATCAACGACTCCTTCAAAGCTATCTGCACCACCTTGCACACCATAATTAATGCGCATCGTAAACGAAGCATTCAGTCCATTGGAATTATTATAAGCCTCGATAGCTTTATCTAATATCGATGTTGCATTCTGAGCAGAGATATTTAATGCTATAAACAAAAAAATTAGGGATATTATCTTCTTCATATTTTTACTTTAACGAATTCAACAGTTGCTCAAGGCTATACTCATCCTGAATCAGAACCTGACGAGCCTTGCTTCCTTCAAACGGACCGACAAGACCTGCTGCTTCAAGCTGATCCATAAGTCGTCCGGCACGATTATAGCCGATAGAAAACTTACGCTGTATCAAAGAAGTCGAGCCTTGTTGCTGTATAACAATAAGTCGCGCAGCTTCGTCGAACAATGGATCACGGTCAGATAAATCAACAGCAACACCGCTACCATCCCCCTCTACGACATATTCAGGCAATAGGAATGCAGTAGGGAATCCCACCTGAGAACCAATATAGGAAGATATTTGCTCCACCTCAGGAGTATCGACAAAGGCACATTGCACACGCGTCATATCATTACCCTGAGAGAATAATAAGTCCCCACGACCAATTAATTGGTTAGCTCCTGGCGTATCAAGAATAGTACGAGAGTCCATCATAGCAGAAACACGGAATGCTACACGAGCAGGGAAGTTCGCCTTGATAGTACCTGTAATGATATTCGTTGTAGGACGTTGTGTAGCAATAATCATGTGAATACCAACAGCACGTGCCTTTTGAGCAATACGGGCAATAGGTAATTCTATTTCCTTTCCGGCAGTCATAATCAAATCGCCAAACTCATCTATTATAACCACGATATATGGCATAAACTTATGTCCTTTCAATGGGTTCAGCTTGCGACTTATAAACTTCGCGTTATACTCCTTTATGTTACGTGTACTTGCTTTCATCAACAAATCATATCGGTCATCCATTTCTTTACATAATGAGTTAAGCGTCTGTATCACCTTAGTAAAGTCCGTGATAATCGGCTTATCTGCATCCGGCAACATTGCCAGGTAATGTTTCTCGATAGTAGAATAAATACTGAATTCCACCATCTTCGGATCAACCATTACAAATTTAAGTTCAGAAGGATGTTTTTTGTATAACAACGACGTGACAATTGCATTTAATCCTACAGATTTACCCTGTCCGGTTGCACCAGCCACCAGCAAGTGAGGCATTTTGCATAAGTCGAACATGAAAACCTCATTCGTGATTGTCTTACCCAATGCCACAGGGAGGTCATATTTAGCTTCCTGAAATTTACGTGAAGCAATCACCGATTGCATTGATACAATCTGTGGGTCTTTATTAGGTACCTCAATACCAATTGTACCCTTACCCGGCATAGGAGCGATAATACGTATACCCAATGCGGAAAGGCTCAAAGCAATATCGTCCTCCAGATTCTTAATCTTAGAGATTCTTACTCCAGCCTCAGGGATAACCTCATACAAAGTAATTGTAGGACCGACTGTAGCCTTAATAGAAGATATGCTGATACCAAAGTTCTCTAATGTTTGTTTGATACGTTTTTGGTTTGTGACCTGCTCCTCCATATCGACCTGATGTTCTGTCATGTCATATTTCTTCAACAAATCCAATGGAGGATTGCGGAAACTCGACAGGTCGAGACGAGGGTCATAATCTTCCTGAGGAATACCATCGCCTTCTTCGTCGCCTTCAGGAACTTCAATAGGGCCTATTGGTTCTGGAGAATCGTCATCGTCCGGCTCTATCGCAGGACCGACATAGACTTCTTCCTCACCTGGCACAGTCACTTCAAACTCGTCATCATCATCCCCTGGTATACTGACTTTTGTTTCCGGTGTTCTTTCATATTCAGGCTCATAATCTATACTGCCCTCATCTTCCACACCATTACCGAAATCGTTTGTATCGTCGTCGCCAACAGGCATATCATCGGATTTCTTCCTTTTAAGGTTGCCCAGCCATTGAAATGAGAGGATATATTGAAGAAGTGGAATTGTCTTCTTTGACATAAATATGGTGATAATAAGGAAAGTGCCCAGCAACAGCAGAACTGTACCCGACATCCCTAAATTTTTTTCCAACAATTCAGAAACATAATAGCCATGTTGCCCACCCAGATATATAAAAGAATCTTCGTATCCACTGATAAAAGCAAAAGCAAAAAACACAGACCCCCATATCAACCATGCAGAGGAGAAAAGAAAACACTTAATCAGCGAAAGACGTTTAAGCTTCATTAGCTTAGCTGCCATCGATATGAAGAAAAACAAAATCATAAAGGAAGACACACCAAACCAACGATTCAGAAACAAATCCGACAGATATGCACCACGTACACCTGACCAATTCGCAACCGACCCTCGATCAGCCACCAAATCCGTCAATGAAACATTCTCTATTTTACTTTGGTCAGCCCCTCCAGTAAAGAAGAACGAGATAAAAGCCAAACATAAATAGAATGCGACGAACAGAAATATGATCCCTGTGATAACGCGAGTATTCTCACTTGTGAAAAACGACTTAATCGGATTTACCTTGTCGCCGTCCTTATTATTATTCTGCTTTGCAGTAAACTTTTTTGCCATTTATTTAAAATCGATCATTTGAAAACAAAGGTAAACAGAATTATTTAGTTTCCCCAAACTACGTTTTAACCATTTAGATAAAAACAAGGGAAGACATAGCAGTGCAATATTCGAGTAATATTTTCTCGTGAAGTTTTTTACTATTACACATAAAATATATATAGAGCATAGTATTTTTCATCATTTCTACAGAAAAAACCTTCCACTTTTGACAAAGTATTGGCACGATCACAAGCAAATAAATAGGCAAAATGCTGTAATTTTATCAAAAGTCTCAATTGCAGAAACGACTTCTTTATAACTTATGGGAATTGTAAAATCTATTCTTTTTGGTTACTTTTGTATCTATTGCAGAATCATAACAACAACGATTATAATGTATATCGCACAAATGAAAAAGGTTTCATTTCTAACATTCGCATTAATATTCATTCCGTTTTTGGGTTATTCTCAAGGACAGAGTATGTTAAATATAACACTAACATCTCCAAGCTCACTACAGGAAACAGACACAATTGTTGTAGAAACAATAGAGACTGACAGTCTGGAACTAAATAAAATCCCAACAATAACCTCTGTCTTCGAGAAACAAAACAAACGATACTCTACCCCTAAAGGTTTACCAGAAAGAGTTATTGCTCTTCTAAAGAAAGATGTATTAGAAATATCTCCTGAGGCGATGTATTGGGTTAATTGGCAGAGAGATCCATCTACAATTATCGGCAATAACGTTTCATTAAGAGACATTACCATTATTAATCATATTTTTCTGACACCTGTTTTCCATGGAAATATATTTAAGGATGAGGACCTCATCTTTTATTCTATGGATTTTACAAAGTCTGCTTTCTCAACTCCGCCATTATATACAGCAGCTCCATTATTTGAAAAATATACCAGCGCAAGGAAATTTGAGGATATTGCAATTAAGCATCTTGAACACAACCATCCTTTAGCCTTCCGTTTTTCAAAGGATGAAATGCCTCGAGAGCTTATCCAAACACGCACTATTAAAAGGAGCATCCATGAAGATTTGTCTCTAAGAATGGAATCGGATTTAGACTTTAGCGATGTAGAAGCCCCCATAAGATTTATTCCTGAAAGACGATATTGGCTATCTTCATTTGAAAGTACTGTTCAATTTGCACAAAATCATATATCAGAAAACTGGCATAGTGGAGGTAGTAGTAACCTTAATATCTTTACCAAGAATACATTAAAGTACAACTACAAAAAAGAAAAACTATCACTAACCAATGAGTTTGAGTTTAGAACAAGTGTATACACAGCATCTAAAGACACTATGCGCAGATACAAAGTCGGCGATGACATATTACGTATATACAGTAACCTTGGATTTGTTGCTTTCAACAAATGGAGTTACACTATTGATGGTGAAATTAAAACACAGGTGATCACAAACTATCAAGAGAACTCAAACAGAAAACAAGCAGCCTTCCTTGCTCCTCTTAAGATGAACGTTGGTGTCGGTATGAAATATAACCTCGACAAAACGATCAAACGACACAAAAACATAAAATTGGCGGTAAACCTCGCTCCGCTCTCTTTTACATATATGTATAGTACAATCACCGACGATATCGACTTAGGTCGTCACGGCTTCAAGAGAGACGAAAAACATACAGACACAGAAATATTCAAAAACTCTCTTACTCAAATCGGTTCGACTATCAGAACAGACCTAACATTCAACATAAACAGAACAACAAGCTGGCAGTCACGCTTGTACTATTTCACAACCTATGAGAAAGTTTTAGCCGAAGTAGAGAACACATTAGCATTCCATATAAGCCGTTTCTTTGAAACTCGCATCTATCTACATCTTCGCTTTGACGATGGCGTAACAAAGGTAAATCCGAATGATAGCTATTTACAGGTTAACGAGCTACTAAGTTTCGGGTTTAAATATAAATGGTAAACCATGTCCTAAAGCATATTCCAACAAAGACCAGAAACTTAGCAAATCTTATTTTTTCTATAAAAAATAATACTTACATTTGCCTTTCGTTTTGCAATGTGGAGTTTACAAATATGGATGAGACAATACAACAGGAAGGCATAATAAAACGTATAGATCAAGGCGTGGCATACGTTGAAATTCTACAGGCCTCAGCTTGTGCTGGTTGTCATGCAAGTGCAACTTGCAATTCGTCCGAATGTAAAACCCGAATAATAGAGGTGAGCGATTTCACCGATTCTTTTTCAGAGAACGAAAAAGTGTTTTTGTTCTCAAAAAGTTCATTAGGATACCAGGCTGTTTTTTACGCATTTATAATACCTTTTATCCTTTTATTCTTTATTATCATTCTTTGTTTAGAACTAAATTGGGGCGAACCGTTAAGTGCTCTAGCCGGCATTGCTGTTTTACCCTTTTACTATAGTACGTTGTACTTTTTCAAAGACAAACTAAAGAAACAGTTTGCTTTTACTATAAAGAAACATTTTTGATTATTATATGCTATGATATTAATCGCCATTATTTCATTAGGAGGGATTGGCGCGTTAGGTGCGATTCTGATTTACGCGACATCTAAGAAATTTCAGGTTTATGAGGACCCACGAATTTCGCAAGTACAAGAGGCTTTACCTTCCGCTAATTGTGGCGGTTGTGGTTTTCCGGGTTGCTCTGCTTTTGCCGGTGCTTGTGTTAGTGCTGACGAATTAGACAATTTATTTTGTCCGGTAGGAGGCTCTGCGGTGATGGTTAAAGTTGCCGAAGTTCTGGGAAAAGAGGTCGCTAAGAAAGAACCAACTATCGCAGTAGTCCGTTGTAATGGCAATTGTGATTCACGCCCAAAAGTAAATAAATACAATGGAGCAACCAGCTGTACTATAGCTTCTGCTCTTTACGGAGGTGAGACGGGTTGTTCTTTCGGCTGTATGGGACTTGGCGACTGCGAAAGAATATGTGCATTTGACGCTATACACATCAACAATGCAACCGGATTACCGGAAGTGGATGAGGAGAAATGTACTTCTTGTGGAGCATGTGTAAAGGTCTGTCCAAAAATGATTATTGAGCTAAGAAAAAAAGGGCCTAAGTCTCGTAGGGTATTTGTTAGCTGCATGAATAAGGACAAGGGTGGCGCAGCGAAAAAAGCATGTGCAAATGCTTGTATAGGATGTACTAAGTGCGTAAAGGAATGTACATTCGAAGCAATCACCATAGAAAACAATCTCTCATATATAGATCATGCGAAATGTCGCTTATGCAGAAAATGTGTTGCGATTTGTCCTACAGGAGCTATACATGAATTGAATTTTCCTCCCAAAAAGGTAGTTGTGGAAGCTACTAAAAAAGAGGAAATACAACCGGCATAATTCCGGTAGCGAACATTAAAATAGAGATATAAATAAAATAAAACCATATTATATGCTTAGGACATTTCGAATCGGAGGTATTCATCCACCCGAAAACAAATTGTCTGCCGGAAAGAAAATAACACCTCTTGCTATACCAAAGCAGGTATTAATACCCCTTGGTCAGCATATTGGTGCGCCAGCACAAGCAATTGTCAACAAAGGTGACCTAGTAAAGGCTGGTACATTGATTGCTCAAGCAGGAGGTTTTGTGTCTGCAAACATACACTCTTCCGTATCCGGTAAGGTTAATAAGATTGACAACATCACTGATGCAAGCGGATATAAACGCCCTGCAATAATAATTGATGTAGACGGAGACGAATGGGAAGATAGCATTGACAGAAGCGATGTCCTTGTAAAGGATTGTAATTTATCTGCAAAAGAGATTGTGGATAAAATAGCAACAGCCGGTATAGTTGGCTTAGGGGGAGCAACATTCCCTACTCAAGTAAAACTATCTCCTCCACCCGATAGTAAGGCTGAAATCCTTATCATAAACGCAGTAGAATGTGAACCATACCTTACCTCCGACCACTCTCTAATGATGGAGAAAGGTGAGGAAATAATGGTAGGCGTAACTATCCTAATGAAGTCTATTAACGTAAGTAAGGCTGTAATAGGGATAGAAAATAATAAACCTGATGCAATCAAGGCTTTAAGCGATCTTGCAAAATCATATAATGGTGTGGAGATAATGCCTTTGAAGGTACAATACCCTCAAGGAGGCGAGAAGCAACTTATAGATGCAGTTATACGCAAGCAAGTAAAGAGTGGTGCATTGCCAATATCAGCCGGAGCTGTTGTACAGAATGTAGGTACAGCTTTTGCGGTATATGAAGCTGTTCAGAAGAACAAACCATTGTTTGAACGTGTAGTAACAGTAACCGGAAAACATCTAACTAACCCTTCGAACTTTCTAACACGTATTGGTACACCGATTAAGGATCTTATCGAAGAAGCCGGAGGCACTCCTGAAAACACAGGTAAGATTATCGGAGGCGGACCAATGATGGGAAAGGCTCTTATCACATCAGATGTTCCCGTTACAAAGGGTAGTTCCGGAGTACTTATTCTATCTAAGGAAGAATCTGTACGTAAGAAGATGAACAATTGCATCCGTTGCACTAAATGTGTCAATGTGTGCCCGATGGGATTAAATCCTACCTCATTAATGACAGCTGTAGAGTTTGAAAACTGGGAAATGGCAGAGGCTAATGATATTGTGGATTGCATAGAATGTGGTTCATGCAGTTATACTTGTCCATCAAATCGTCCACTACTGGATTATATACGTATGGGGAAGGGCAAAGTGACAGGAATAATACGTGCAAGAAAGGCTTAATCAGAAAAGAACATGGATAATAAACTAATAATATCTCCATCGCCGCATATACATAGTGGCGATAGTGTAAACAAAAACATGTATGGCGTACTAATTGCCTTAATGCCGGCACTTCTTGTATCGCTGTATTTTTTCGGATTAGGAGCATTAATTGTTACTATTGTTTCAATTATCACTTGTGTGCTGACTGAATATGTTATTCAAAAATTCTTATCAAAGCAGGAAACTACTATTTCAGATGGCTCCGCTGTTCTGACAGGTTTATTGCTTGCATTCAATCTACCATCTAATCTTCCTATATGGATTGTGATTATTGGTGCTTTGTTTGCTATAGGTATCGGTAAGATGTCTTTTGGTGGTTTAGGAAACAATATCTTTAACCCTGCACTTATCGGACGTGTATTCCTATTGATTTCATTTCCGGCACAGATGACAACATGGCCTGTTCCAAGTGTGTTGCCAATGACTTATACAGACAGTCAAACCGGTGCAACGATTCTCTCTTTATTAAATGAGAAATCAACAGAGATTCCTGCTTATTCCGACTTGATATTCGGTAATATGGGAGGTAGCCTCGGGGAAGTAAGTGCGATTGCCTTAATAATCGGACTTATATATATGCTAGCTAAGAAAATCATTACATGGCATATCCCTATATCAGTTATTGGTTCTACGTTTGTATTTACCGGCATAATGCACTTAATTAACCCTACGGTATATGTTAATCCTTTGGTTCATATTCTCTCAGGAGGTTTACTATTAGGTGCAATCTTTATGGCTACAGACTATGTCACGTCTCCTATGACTAAGAAAGGAATGTTAGTCTATGGAATAAGTATAGGATTAATCACCACCGTGATTCGTCTGTTTGGTGCATACCCGGAAGGGATGTCTTTCGCCATTCTTATAATGAACGCGCTAACACCGCTAATTAATATGTATATTAAACCTAAACGTTTCGGAGGGAAATAAGATATGCAAAAATTGGAATCAACTCTACGAAACATGTTACTCTCTCTCACTCTTGTTTGTGTGGTATCGGGAGGTATGCTGGCTACAGCTTATATTCTAACTAAAGAGGCAATAGCTGAAGTTCAATCAAAGTCGTTGCAAAAGGCTATTATGAATGTAGTTCCCGAATTTGACAACGACCCTGTGGCTGAAGCTTATCTTGAGCCTACCGGGAATGGAGACTCACTACTTATTTATCCGGTAATGAGCAAGGGAGAAAAAATTGGTGCTGCAGTAGAAAGCTACTCAAACAATGGCTTTAGTGGGGAAATTAGAATAATAGTAGGCTTCGACAATCAAGGTGTCATACTTAACTATGCAATATTATCGCATAGTGAAACTCCGGGCTTAGGTTCAAAAATGGCAGATTGGTTTAAGGCTGAAAAGAACAATCAAAATATCATAGGGCGATCTCTTTCCAAAGGAGCATTGACTGTGAAAAATGACGGTGGCGAAATCGATGGCATTACAGCCTCTACGATTACAAGCCGTGCCTTCCTTGAAGCAGTTAACAGGGCATACAATGTCCTAACAATGAATCTCGATGGAGAAACAGGAGCATCTCCTCAAACAGAAGAATAAAAGACTAATAATACCAACAAATAATATACAGCGATTATGGAATATGTATTAATGTTTATAGCGGCAGTATTCGTAAACAATGTCGTACTAGCACAGTTCTTAGGTATTTGTCCATTCATGGGGGTATCAAAGAAGATGAGTACAGCCACAGGAATGGGTGCAGCCGTTGTCTTTGTCCTTTCTATCGCAGTGATATTCACATTTCTATTACAGAAGTTCTTACTTGATCCATTTGGACTAAGCTTTATGCAAACGGTTGTATATATATTGGTTATCGCTTCACTTGTACAATTGATAGAGATTATACTAAAGAAAGTTTCACCTCCGCTATATCAGGCTCTTGGTGTATTCCTCCCGTTAATGTCTACCAACTGCTGTATATTAGGGGTTGCTATTCTTGTAATACAAAAAGACTTCAATCTATTACAATCTATTGTCTATGCTGCATCTACTGCTATTGGATTTGCCTTAGCCTTGATCATCTTTGCTGGAATCAGAGAACAATTAGAGATGACTCGTGTACCTGAAGTGATGAAAGGTTCAGCCATCAACCTGATTACAGCAGGTTTATTGGCAATGGCATTCATGGGCTTCTCTGGTGTAGTATAACTCACTAGCTACTGAAAAGATGAAAATATTGGTAACAGGCGGAACCGGATATATAGGGTCACATACTGTTGTAGAACTACAAAAAGCAGGCTATGATGTAATTGTAATAGACAATCTTTCAAACTCCAACAAGGAAGTAATAGACGGAATAGAGAAAATCACAGGCATACGTCCTGCGTTCGCTCAATTAGACTGTAATGATAAAGAAGGGCTGACGGCTTTATTAAAAGAAAATCCTGACATAAAGGGAATTATCCACTTCGCTGCGAGTAAGGCTGTTGGAGAGTCTGTACAAAAGCCTTTACCATATTACAGAAACAATATCATTTCACTACTAAATTTACTGGAGCTTATGCCTGAGGCAGGTATTGAAGGGATCGTATTCTCGTCATCATGCACAGTATATGGTCAGCCGGACGTTCTCCCTGTAACAGAAGACGCTCCTATTAAACCAGCTTTGTCTCCGTATGGCAACACAAAGCAAATCAACGAAGAAATTATTCGCGACTCCATATATGCGGGAACACCAATAAAAAGTATTATACTCCGCTATTTCAATCCGATTGGTGCGCATCCAAGTGCAGAGATCGGCGAATTACCTAATGGAATCCCTCAAAACTTAATTCCTTTCCTTACACAGACAGCGATGGGAATAAGAGGCGAATTAAGTGTATTCGGCGACGATTACAACACACCTGATGGCTCATGCTTACGCGATTATATAAACGTAGTAGACCTTGCAAAGGCGCATGTCGTAGCGATAAAGCGCATGCTCGGCGAAAATGAGAGTAATAAGTTGGAGGTATTCAACCTTGGAACAGGAAACGGAGTAAGTGTATTAGAATTAATCAGCACATTCGAGAAAGTAACAGGCGTTAAAGTTCCACACAAAATCGTAGATCGCCGAGAAGGAGACATCGAGAAGGTATGGGCAAACCCAACGCAAGCCAACAATGTCTTGGGATGGAAAGCCGAAGAAGACTTAGGCACGACCCTACTCTCTGCATGGAACTGGCAAAAGGAACTAAGAGAAAGAGGTATACAGTAAACTATACCTTTAGCAAATCACTCATTATCGAATCTGAGATGAATATACCCTGCCTTGAAAGAGTTATTTCATCGCCATTGTATAATAATAATCCCTTACTAATATAAGGTAATGCCTGTTTTAAGCAAAAGTCTGCACTCTCTTGTCCAAAAGAGTTGATAACTTCAGATAGTTTCACTCCCCACATAGTACGAAGCCTAGTTATTATATACTCATTATATTGCGTAGTATCGTCCAAACATTCTACCTCAACATTAGGGCTGCCACTCTTTATTCCAATTATATAATCTTTAAGAGAGGCAACATTCCACTGCCGACTGTCACTATCAAAAGAATGGGCGGAAGGACCAACACCTATATAATTAGCCCCTTTCCAATAAGAACTATTATGGGATGAATAACAATTCGGCTTTGCGAAATTAGATATTTCATAGTGTTCATATCCTGCTCCATTCAATCTATCAATTAAAGAGGAAAAGAAACTCTCACTCAAGACCTCATCTACAGGGGATATCTTTCCGGCATCCTTTAAACGATACAATAAGGTGCCTTCTTCATATATTAAATGATAAGCAGAAACATGAGAAACATCCAAATCAATAAGTTCCGTCAGATTTGCATCCCACTCTTTCATAGTTTGATTTGGCAGACCATAAATCAAGTCAAGACTAATGTTTTCAATACCAAACTTCCTACAATAATGTACTGCATCCAATGCTTGTTGACGCCCATGCCTACGATTAAGGAATTGAAGATCTTTGGAATGGAAGCTTTGCACCCCCATACTCACCCGATTAAAAGACAGGTGGCTCAAAGCCTCAACATAGTCCTTTGTCATATCATCAGGATTTGCTTCTATTGTAACCTCTCTACAATTTGCAATATCATAATTCTCTTCGATAGCCGAAAAGATTCGTCCCAACTCCTCAGAACCAAGTTGCGAAGGAGTCCCGCCGCCAAAATAAATCGTATCAATAGACTCTCCCTTAATATAATCACGCCTCAGTCTTAACTCCTCACAAACCGCAAGGACATAAGCGTCTTTTTGCGACATATCCGTTCCCGAATAAAAATCACAATAAATACAACGTTTTGCACAGAAAGGAACATGAATATAAATACCTGCCATTGACTTACATATTTCTTCAAAGTTAGATGATAATACTTATTCTTACAATACATATCCTCCTATCAACTTATAACGACCCAAAAGTTAGCTCCAATGTTGCAGAACATAGTTCTTAGAACGTGATTTTACATGATTATCTATAATTTGCAAAACCGTGAAAAAATAATGAAACCTTTGTTAAACTTTTTAATACCTGAATATTATGAAAGTGTATAAAACCGATGAAATTAAGAACATCTCAATATTGGGAAGTTCAGGCTCTGGAAAAACCACTCTCGCAGAAGCAATGCTTTTCGAGGGTGGAGTTATAAAACGTCGCGGCACAGTTGATGCAGGAAACACTGTGAGCGACTATTTTCCGGTTGAAAAGGAGTATGGCTACTCCGTTTTTTCAACCGTTTTTAGTGTGGAATGGCAGGATCGCAAGCTAAACTTCATTGATTGTCCTGGTTCTGACGACTTCATCGGGGGTGCAGTTTCGGCTCTTAATGTTACAGACACGGCATTGATGGTGTTAAATGCTCAATATGGAGTAGAAGTTGGTACAATTAATCAATTCCGCTACACCGAGAAATTTCACAAGCCTGTTATCTTCGTTGTGAATCAATTAGACAATGATAAGGCTGACTATGATGGAACAATCGCTCAACTAAAAGAGCGATATGGCAGCAAAATTGTACCGATTCAATATCCTATCAGCTGTGGTGCTTCATTCAATGCTGTTGTAGATGTATTGAAGATGAAGATGTATCGTTGGAAACCTGAGGGAGGAGTTCCTGATGTATTAGAGATTCCTGCAGAGGAAGCTGACAAAGCAATGGAACTACACAAAACATTGATAGAGGCTGCGGCAGAAAACGATGATGCATTGATGGAAAAGTTCTTTGAAGAAGGCTCTTTAACAGAAGATGATATGCGTGCAGGCATACGTGCCGGATTAATTACTCGTGGAATGTTCCCTGTGTTCTGCGTATCTGCAGGACGAGATATGTGTGTACGACGCACATTAGAATTCCTTGGCAATGTTGTTCCTTGTACAGACAAAATGCCTCGCCTTGTAACTACAGATGGTACAGAAGTTACTCCTAATGCTGACGGGCCTACAAGCCTATTCTTCTTTAAGACAATGGTTGAACCTCATATCGGACAGGTATCATATTTCAAGGTGTTATCGGGCAAGGTTAAAAATGGAGATGATTTACATAATACAGATCGTGGCTCGAAAGAACGCATAGCTCAGATATTTGCTCCAGCAGGGCAGAACAGAAGTGAAGTAACTGAAATGGTTGCCGGTGATATCGGTGCAACAGTAAAGCTAAAAGATGTTCGCCGCGGCAATACGCTAAATGGCAAAGGAGCTGACTATAGTTTTGACTTCGTTAAATATCCAAACTCGAAATATAGACGTGCAATTAAGCCTGTTAATGAGGCGGATGCTGAAAAGCTAAGCGAAATCCTTTCTCGTATGAGAGAAGAAGACCCTACATGGGTTGTAGAGCTATCGAAAGAACTTAAGCAAACGATTGTTTCCGGTCAGGGAGAATTTCACTTACGCACATTAAAATGGCGTATAGAGAACAATGATAAACTTCCTATCGAGTTTATCGAACCTAAGATTCCTTATCGTGAAACCATAACCAAGTCTTCACGCTCTGACTATCGCCATAAGAAACAATCAGGCGGTGCCGGACAATTTGGCGAGGTTCACATTATTGTGGAACCTTATTACGAAGGTATGCCTGCTCCTGATTCTTATCGCTTCGGCGGACAAGAGTTCAAGATGAACGTGCGCGATACACAAGTAGTAGAATTAGACTGGGGTGGTAAATTGGTGTTCGTCAACTGTATCGTTGGTGGAGCTATCGACACTCGCTTCCTTCCTGCCATCCTTAAAGGTATAATGGGACGCATGGAGCAAGGTCCGTTAACAGGTTCTTATGCTCGTGATGTACGTGTCTGTGTATATGACGGAAAGATGCACCCGGTAGATAGTAATGAAATTTCATTTATGCTTGCCGGACGTAATGCATTCAGTACCGCATTTAAGGAAGCTGGCCCTAAGATTCTCGAACCTGTTTACGATGTTGAAGTGTCTGTTCCCGGTGACTTCCTTGGTGATGTAATGAGTGACCTTCAAGGACGCCGTGCTATGATTATGGGAATGAGTAGTGAAAAAGGCTACGAGAAGCTTTTAGCAAAAGTCCCATTGAAAGAAACTTCTTCTTATTCAACAGCATTAAGTTCAATAACCGGAGGGCGTGCTTCATTCACAATGAAGTTTGCAAGTTATGAATTAGTACCTTCAGATGTTCAAGATAAACTTCTAAAAGAGTATGAATCATCGCAAGACGAAGATTAACAAAGTCTTAAACAAGATATAAAACAGAGGAGCCGTCCAAACATTTATGTTGAGACGGCTTTTCTTTATTTATTACTCATGATTATATATCTTTACGCCCAAGAAAGGGATATTTTATGAAATTAATTGGAGAAAGTGGCTCAACCAGAGCAGAATGGGCTTTGGTGCAGCATAATAATGTCATACAGCTCGCTTTTACTGATGGTATAAATCCGTTCTTTCAGAATAGGAGAGAAATCAGTCGTACTGTGAGACTTAACCTACCTGCATCATTCTTTAATAGAAAACTAGAACAAGTTTATTTTTATGGAGCTGGATGTACTGAAGAAAAAAAAAGTATATTGATGGCTTCACTTATTGCACAATTCAAGGTAGCGGTCTCTGTTGAAAGCGACTTACTTGCTGCCGCACGAGGTCTATTCAGGCACGAAGCTGGAATTGCATGTATATTAAGTACCGGCTCAAACTCATGCCTTTACAACGGCTCTACAATTACAAAAAATGTAAGGACTGCAGGATATATACTTGGGGATGAAGGAAGTGAGGCTGTGTTGGGCAAGATGTTTATCTCTGATGTAATGAAGAACCTTGCACCCACATCACTGATGAATGACTTCTATGAAAGATTCCGTATTACGCCAGACGATGTAATGGAATCAGTCTATGATAAATCTTTTCCAAACCGATTTCTTGCTACAACATCTTATTTTCTCGGTAATTATATCGAAAATGATTATGTGCATAATTTATTTACAAAAAACCTGCACGATTATTTTTCTCGCTGTGTTTGTCAATATGACTATCAGGAATATCCCATACGTTTTGTAGGTTCGTTTGCACATAAATATTCCAAGATGCTACAAGATGTTGCAAAAACATATGGAATAGAGATAGATCAAATAGTCGAAACGCCAATGGCAGGATTAGTAGAATACCATGCTAGTCCCATCATTGAAGAATATTAACTTACTCTTTATTTTTATATTCGTCAATTGCTTTTCTTACAGAGCCATGCAATAATAGCATAGACTTTGCTTGCTCATAAGGCAGTCCTAATTCTTCAACAATCATACGCGTACCACGATCTACCAGCTTTTGGTTACTTAACTGCATATTGACCATCTTATTCCCTTTTACACGTCCAAGTTGAATCATAACGCTTGTTGAAATCATATTCAGTATCATCTTCTGCCCTGTGCCGGACTTCATCCGAGAACTGCCTGTTACATATTCAGGGCCAACGATCATCTCCAATGCGTAATCAGACTCTGCTGCCATTGGAGAATCCGGATTACTTGTAATACAGCCGGTCAACAGTCCATTCTTTCGCGACTCTCTCAATGCTCCAATGACATAAGGAGTTGTACCCGAAGCTGCAATACCTATTACAATATCTTTATCACAAACATTATACTCAAGTAATTCCTGCCAACCACACTCCATATCATCTTCAGCATTCTCTACTGGGTTGCGTAAAGCCTTCTCACCTCCGGCAATCAAGCCAATAATCAGCGTAGGAGGCATTCCAAACGTAGGAGGTATTTCTGAGGCATCAAGCACGCCCAAACGTCCACTCGTTCCAGCCCCCATATAAAAGAGACGTCCACCGTGCTTCATCCGAGAGACAATCTGATTTACAAATTTATCAATTTGAGGAAGTATTTTATTTATCGCCTGAGCAACTTTAATATCTTCAGTATTTATATCCTCCAATATTTCCAAAACAGACTTCTTCTCCAAATCATTATAAAGAGAAGATTGTTCCGATATTTTCACAAAAGCCATATCTGTGTGTTTATTTAATTCTTGAATGATAAGCAACAAGCCCTTCCATTGGTTGTTGCATGATATTCCCAATACGAATATCGAACTCCTTTGCAACCTCTTCTAATATTTCTTTGTAATAAAAGGCAACAGATCCAACCATGTGCACATCATAGTTCTTGTAATCATACTGTGTGACATTACGTTTGAAGAAGTCAAAGAAACATCTTTTCACAAGGTTACAGACTTCGGGAACTTCGATATTCTGAATAAGAAAAGGAGACAGACTTGCAAGAAAACGATTCGGGAAAGGTTTACGATATACACGGTCAATAATATCTCCAGCTGTCAAATCAAACTGCTTTAGAAATTTCTCTTTCAGAAATTCCGGCAACTGATTTTTAAGAACATCACCAACTAAATACTTCCCGAGGACAGCACCACTTCCTTCATCACCAAGGATAAATCCTAAAGGAGAAACATTGCTTACAATATTATTGCCATCAAAGAAACAAGAGTTTGAACCTGTTCCAATGATACACACAATCCCTGCATTTCTGCCACAGACTCCACGAGCAGCTGCTAACAAATCTGAATTAACACTGATTGTCGGAATATTTAGATTTGTTTCAATAGCCTTTTTTACAACATCTTTTTTTTCTGGAGTACACCCTGCGCCATAAAAATCGACCATCTCTATAGAATAGTTTTCAATATGTGGCAGAAGTGAACTTACAATCTCCTCTCCTATCTCCTCTTCTGTCTGAAAATAAGGATTCATACCCTTGGTTAAAATTGATTTTATTCTCTTTCCATCCTCAACTAAACACCAATCTGTTTTTGTAGAGCCGCTATCTGCTATTAATATCATAATTTTCTCTTCTTTTTATTGTATAAATTCTGCCCTTATCTCTTATAAGGTTATGTATATAAGAACTATTTGTTATTTATATAAATAGTATTTTTTCGACAACTTCTTGAATGCCTCAACATCCTTATTCCAATATGAAATAACCTCTTTTGCATTATTGTTATTAGAGAATATCTCACGGATATTTTTAGTACCACTCACCTTATCAAACATATCAAAGCGTTCTTTATTTGCATTATCGAACACTTTTCTCTCAGGATAAAGAGCAGCGATTTCTTGCATTATATAAAATTGCACCTCACTTAGATTCGCTTTCTTATAATCTAAAATATGCACTTGTACTCCTTGGTAGTGCTCTCCTTGACCTACAGAATAAAAAGGCTTTAAGTGCATCGAACGAAAAACTAAACCGGGAAGACGCAGATTATTCATTCTTTCAGCAAACCTCTCTGCTTCAATCCATGGAGATGCAAACATCTGAAAAGGAATTGTGTATCCAACACCAATAGAAACATATCCCAATTCGCCTAAAATACCACTAACAGGGTAAAAATAGGCAGAATGAGAATGAGGAATATGTGGAGAAGATGGAACCCATTGTAAGCCGGTTTGTTCATAGGTCATCCTACGCTTCCAACCCTTCATTTTCACAACAGTAAGTTTACATTGCCCTTTCAGCATCTTTTCTCCATTAAGCATAAGAGCTAATTCCCCACAAGTCAAACCATATAAATATGGTATAGGGAACTGGCTGACAAAAGAATAATAGCCGTCTTCAACAAGGTTACCTTCAACCTTCAATCCTCCCAAAGGGTTTGGGCGATCTAGTACTACAACCTCTATATCATTCTCTGAGGCAGCCTCCATAACTAGTCCAAGAGTACTGATATATGTAAAAGAGCGACACCCTATATCTTGAATATCATAAACCAAAACGTCAATCCCGTCCAACATCTCAGGAGTAGGCTTGCGCGTACTTCCATATAAAGAGAAAACAGGTAGGCCTGTAGATGCATCAACCGAATTATCGACCTTATCTCCTGCATGAATATCACCTCGAACACCATGTTCCGGTCCATATAACGCAACAAGTTGTACATTTGAAGCTTCTGCTAGGATATCAACTGTAGACTTCAATTGGCTATCAACCCCAGTTGGATTAGTAATAAGTCCAACACGTTTTCCTTCCAAACATTTAAACTTTTGTTCCTTCAGAACTTCTATGCCTGTTTTTATTGGCTTTGCCACAACTGGCAGACAAAAGAACAGAGCTATTAGCAGACTATATAGTTTCATTTTTTTCATTTTCTTTTCCCGAACTCCGGATCTAATTTCTTATAAACTAAATATGCGGCAAAAATACCCGGCAGAGTACATAGACAAACCCACCAGAAGAACATAGTATAACCCATCATCTCCTGTAGCCATCCTGCAATCATACCCGGAAGCATCATTCCTAATGCCATAAAACCGGTACCAATAGCATAATGAGCTGTCTTAAACTCACCATCTGCAACCTTTATCAGAAATAACGTATATGCAGTAAAGCCAAAGCCGTATCCCAACTGTTCTGTTACAACACAAGACGCTACAATATATATATTCTCCGGCTGCGCAACAGCTAAATAAACATAGAACAAGTCTGTTATATTAAGAAATATCGCCATTGGTATAATCCATTTCTTAAAGCCATCTTTAAACACCATAATACCCCCCAATATTCCACCACCAAGTAATGCCGCAACACCAAAAGTACCATACACGAGACCAACAGTGGAAGTATCCAACCCTAAGCCTCCCTGAGACACGGGGTCTAACATAAACGGGGAACTTAGTTTCAACAATTGCGCCTCTCCTAAACGATAGGTTAATAAGAAGAATAGAATCAACACAATATCCTTCTTTGCAAAGAATGTATAAAGAGTCTCCCAAAAGTCCTTTAATAGTTTTGACGGAGTAATGTTTTCCCTCATTACATCATCTGAAGGTTTAGGCAATACCGCTTTATGATACAAGGACAAAGCAAGAAACAAACCAGCAAGAAAGAAGAAGGTTATCGACCATGCTAATGGTATATTTCCTTTAGTTGGTTCCAATAAAGAAACAAGCCAAGTCCATGAAATATATTTTTCTACAAATTCATAAATAGCACCACTCTCAAGTGCTCCGGCACCCCAGACCAAAATGCCTTGTCCGAAAATCATTGCAAGACGGTAAAAAGTATTACGAATTCCAACAAAGAAAGATTGTTCTCCGGAATCAAGCCCTAACAGATAAAAACCATCTGCAGCAATATCATGCGTAGCAGAAGAAAAGGCTAACAACCAAAAGAATGCAAGTGTCAGTTGCAGATAATAATCGGTAGGGATAAAAAACGCTATACTTGCAAAACTGACTGCAATCAAAGATTGCATAGTCACAATCCACCAACGTTTCGTTTTTGCTAGGTCAACGAAAGGACTCCATAGAGGTTTAATGACCCAGGGCAAGTAAAGCCAACTTGTGTATAACGCAATCTCTGTATTACTAAGACCGAGTCTTTTATACATAATAACGGCAAGGGTCATCACTGCAACATAGGGCAATCCCTGAGCAAAATAAAGGGATGAAACCCAAGCCCATGGGGTAAGCTTAGTTTTTTCTTTCATAATAGTTCTTTTATACGCTGTATTATATTGTTCTTATCATCAACACTAATACACACCTCTTTGAGGATTGAAATAATATCCTCTATTGTAATCTTATCGAAGTCTTTTTCCAATGGAGTAATAAATACACCTCCTAAGTCTACTGACGCAGGACTAATCATAAACTGCGCATCGCCCTCTGCAGCAAAGCAGTCTGGACGATGTTTTTGTCTCGGGAAAAGACATATAATCCATGATTCATCTTCATACCACGCCAACAAATTCATCATAGGCTCATCTTCAGGTGACGAATTCTTCAACACATTATATATCGTATTAAATATATGTATAGCAGAATCCTTATCGGAAGACTCTATAATAAATACCGGACGATAATCCTCACTGGTAGTCCATAAGCGTGCATCAGACGACTGTAGAATCAGCCCTCTCTTGTCTTTCCATTTATCCTCAAAAGGAAGGAACCCTTTATTGCCTGCCTGAAAGTGTACGTGGTCAGGAGCTGACGCTCCACACTTAGGTCCATTATAGAAGACAACATACTCTGTTAAGTTCTTTGCCAAATCCATCATATCGCCGATACGTTCTTTTATCAACTGAGGACAATGCGTAAGGCTCGGTACAGTAAGATGCTTCGGGAAAATAGGGAATGGATTTACCAGAACAATGTATTCTGTCCCAAAGGCAAGTCCATTCTGTTCCGACGGACGATTCTCCGAACAAAGAAAACACTTCCGTTCCTTGATAGAGAGACTATCAACCTTTGCAGCAGAAGAAACAATACGAGCAGGATTGAACTGAACTACAAAAGAACAACCATTAAAAACAAACGTCTTTACATGTACATTCTCTAATGCTGCATAATTCAATTTTGCAGTACTCCAAGAATCCAATTGTTCGTGTAATAATTGTTCTACGACTTCTTTCATTTAGTATTTTTATTCAATTCAATTCTTGCCTGCAGTTCCCAAGTACGAATACGGTCTTTATATGTATTATTATTATTCAACTTTACAATATCCAATGAGGCATCTGAATTATCATCCCAACGTCGACAAAGATAAACCACATCATAGACGCGTCCTATCTGATAATTGCGAGAGATCGACAATCCCAACGCATAGTCTTCGCCATAGCTGGTATTAGGCACTTTAATATCTCTCAACACTGGAGTATAAAAAGCTCTCGGGGCACCAAGTCCATTAATACGCAAAGCATTATTTCGTCCATTCTCGGGAGTCCATTCTTTATGATCAATAACACCCGGTGGTATTTCGTTCAAATCAAAATCGGTCATTTGGTATGTACCCACAACCATTGCACAATTTTGTTCATAGAAAGCATCTACCATTGTTTGCAAAGTAGATTCATTGCTGTATAAGTCGTCACTATCCAACTGAACAGCAAATTTGCCACATTCGGCATGATGTACTCCAAGATTCCAACAGCCACCGATGCCAAGGTCTTCACGTTTAGGAAGAATATGAATCAGTCGTTCGTCATCGCTATACTTACGAATCAGTTCGGTAGTACCATCAGTTGAATGGTTATCTACAATAATAAGATTGAACTTAAACGACGTCTTTTGTTTCAATACAGATTTTATCGCGTCTTCAAGAGTGCTGATACGATTGCGAACAGGGATAATTACCGAAGCCTCATATTCAAAGTGACCGGCATCAAACCGAATTGCTTTAAACGTTGGCTCTAAATACCCTCCGATTACTTTAAGATGATTTGTGCACGCTTGCTCAAATTCAATCTGTGAAGCACGATTCTTAGGGTCAACATAGTCGAACATTTTCTCCACATTCTTTCGTGAATCATTTTCACGCTCAGTATATAAATATTCATTTATATGCACCAAGTCATATTGCTGAGAAACCTTCAACCGAAGGTCATAAAGTCCAGCGGATTGATATGAAGTATCCATCCTACTCACCGCCTCCTTCAATGCAACCGTATTATATAAAAGGACAGAGCCAAAGTCAAAATCATCACGCAAGCTCCCTTTTTGATAGTCTATTACAGGAATATTAGTCCTTCCCTTTTCTGAATCTCTATAATGATCAGAATATACCATACCGGCATTAGAATCTGAGGCTATACGCAACATACGCTCCAATGCAAACAGACCTAAGTCTAAACTTGTATGCTTAGTATATATTAAGGTATATTCCGAATCAGCACATGATGCGATTACTTTTAATGTTTGAGTAGATGACAAAGAAGGAACAACCAACAAAGGGTTTCCATCAAAGGAATCACCCTGTTCCGAATCTGTTGTCAACAAATAAATCGTTCCCACCTGTTCTAAAGTACTCAATCCTTTTAGGGTTTCCTTTACTTGTGCTTCTCCAGCAAAAGGTACAAAACAGTCAATCTTGTGTTTCATTGCATTATATACTAATTTATATTTTCAAAAAGAAAGCTCATATTTAACATCCTTCTATGGTAATTATTTCCATATTGTATTAAGGCTCAAAACAAGCGAAAAATACCATGTGATTCTCTAAAAGCAGAAAGCATAACACAAGCATTAGTTGTGTAAATATAAAATCAACGATATAAGACAAAGATATATTTATTTCTGTATCAGATACAAATATTTGTAAAAATTAGCGAGGTCAACAAGATACATCTTATATATAAGACAAGAGAATATCATATCATAGAGTCAGAAAGAGGATGTCGGCAACTTCTCAAAACAAAACGCTTAACTTCCTATAATTCACAAACAAAAACCAGAATTATTCAATCTCAGACAAAAAAGGAGAAGTCATCATTTTCGCTCAAAACAAAATTATTGCTTTCAAACATTAATTATTCTTAATAGAATCCTTTTTAGTATATTTATATTTTTTTCGTAGTTGATATTATAATAGATTTGCTACAATCAATAAATAATGTTAGGATCCTGAAATTTGACAATTAATGAGAAACAATCATCAGTAGTGTCAAATTATTCTTTAATAGTAGTTCTTAATTATATGGCCTTATTTAATAATTAAACAAATTTTGTATGAATGTAACATGGAAGACATCCAAAGATTTCTTTAAAAGTAATCTTTTACGCATGTTGTCTTTGGCTCTGGTTATATCAGGAGCAGGCAACGGAAACATGTGGGCAAACGAAGTGAGCGACGTAATACCACTAGGGATACAGCAAAGCACAAAAAGGGTAACAGGAGTAGTAACAGACAAAAACAATGAACCTTTAATAGGGGTAAGCATTGCTGTTAGAGGAACAACTAATGGGACTATTACGGACATTGATGGTAGGTACTCATTAGATATCACAAATGAGAATTCGGAGTTAGCCTTTTCTTATATTGGATACCAAACTCAAACAGTTACAGCAAACAAAAGCATCATCAACGTAGAGTTACTTGAAGATTCAAGAATGTTTGACGATATCGTGGTTGTTGGCTATGGTACTCAAAGAAAAGAAAACCTAACTGGAGCTGTAGCAAGCATAAACTTGGACAAAGCCATAGAAAGTCGTCCTATTTCAGATGTAGGTCGCGCACTACAAGGTTCTGTTCCAGGATTATCTATCACAACCACATCCGGAGAGATAGGTAAAGCCCCTAATATCAAAATACGTGGTGGTGTAGGTTCTCCTAATGGTAATTCTAATCCACTAATACTAGTTGATAATGTGGAAATCTCTGACATTAGCCTTGTAAACCCTGACGACATTGAGTCTATCTCAATATTGAAGGATGCTGCATCATCTTCTATTTATGGAGCAAGAGCTGCTTTTGGGGTAATACTTATCACTACAAAGGCAAAAAGCGTAAATGAAAAGCTTCGTGTAAATTATTCAACAAACTTAGCATGGCGTACTCCAACTAAGACTCCTGAACAACTTTCAGGATGGAAACAAGGAGAATTAAACCTTGCAGGCGTTATGCGTAATGGTTCCACTAACTATTATAATGTAGTTTCCAATATTGTCGTAGATCAAAAAACGATTGATGGAATGAAAGCATGGGAGCAACAATATGGTAATGGCAAAGGTCTTGGACGTGAAATGGTATATGGCCGTGACTTTGAAATTGATGAAACAGGTATGCACTTCTATCGCACTTGGGATTGGTATGATATGTATATCAAGAAGTGGATGCCTCAACAAAATCACAATCTTTCTGTTAGTGGAGGAAACGGTAAAACAAACTATGGCATAAATCTTGGATATTTGCATCAAGAAGGATTAACTAAGGTAAATTCTGATCAATACAGCAGATACAACACAAGTATGACGATAAACTCAGAGGTAAGCGATTGGGTAAAACTTCGTGCAAACGTAATGTATACAAGAACTGATACTGAAAAGCCATTCATGTACAATTCCGACCTATATGACCACCTATACTATTTATATCGCTGGCAACCAATGTACCCATATGGAACATACGAAGGTAAAGGATTCAGAAGTGCTTTGACAGAACTTGAACAAGCACACATGAGACGCAATGAAGTAGACTATATGCGTTTAGGAGGAGGTCTAACTTTCACTCCAACACCAATCAAGGGTCTTAGCATTGATATTGATTTCGTTTACTCTACAACGGACTCTCGCGCCAACAAATTCGGAGGTCAAGTTGAGGCTTACGACATCTTCACAGCCCATCAATCACTTGATGCAATGGTTAATTCTCATGCAAACTACATATCACCTAGTTATGATTACACACAGGAGGAGCGTGGACGTACTCAAATGTTCACGACAAATGCTGTCGCAACATACACTAAGACTGTTAATGACCATTCATTCAAAGGTCTAGTCGGAACAAACTTAGAAAGCAGCAACTATCACTTCATCTCTGCTCAACGTAGAGGACTATATAGTGTAGATGCTCCTGAATTAAATCTAGCTTATGGAGATCAAACTGTAAACAGTGCGCATACACAATGGGCGGTTGCCGGTTTCTTCAGCCGTATCAACTATTCATATAAAGACAAATATTTGTTTGAGATTAACGGTCGCTATGATGGTTCATCCAAATTCCCTAAAGGAGATCAATTCAGATTCTTCCCTTCATTCTCGGCTGGTTATCGCTTGACTGAAGAGCCATTCATGAAGAGCTTACAACCTATTCTATCATCATTCAAGCTAAGAGGTTCGTATGGTAGCATTGGTAATCAAGATGTAGACATGAATGCATTCCGTTCTCTTTTAACGGCATATCCGAGGGATTCGTGGGTTATTAATGGAGTAAACACAACCTCTATATCAGCACCTACTGTTGTTTACAGTTCTTTGACATGGGAAAGTGTAAAAACTATCGACATAGGTTTTGATGCGCGTTTCATTGATGATAAGATAGGTGTTACATTCGATTGGTACAAAAGAACAACAAGTGATGTGTTAGCACCATCAACTCTTCCTCTAACTTTAGGTGCTGATGCTCCAAGACGTAATTTCGGAGAGTTGGAAACTCCGGGATGGGAACTTGCGATTGACTATGGTCATACTTTTGCTAACGGACTACGCATCAATGTAGGTGGTCAATTAACAGACTACTATACAAAGGTGACGAAATGGGCAGAAAACACAAATGTCCCTGCTTATGGCGGAAATGGTACAGGATGGTACTCTACTCAATACTACAAAGAAGGAATGAGACTTGGAGATATTTGGGGGTTGAAGGTTGACAGACTATTGCAGGAAAGTGATTTTGATGCAAGTGGCAATCTAATAGGAGGACTTCCGGATCAATCAGAGATTTTCTCAGGAGGTATAACTCTACAACCTGGAGACGTATTATATAAAGATTTAGATGGTGATGGAAAAATCACAAATGCAAGAAGTTCCGAAGATACAGGTGACCAAACCATAATCGGTAATATGTTCCCTCGTTTGCAATACGGATTCAATCTAAGTGCTGCATATAAAGGTATAGACGTCAATATGTTCTTCCAAGGTGTAGGTAAACGTGAGATTTGGGCAATGGGTAACCAAGTATTACCGGGTTATACTTCAGGAGAACCATATTATAAAGGAGCGGACGACTATTGGACACCGGATAATACAGATGCATTTTATCCACGCCCAACCATCTATGGTCAGGCTGCAAAATGGAACTATGCAATCAATGACAGATATTTGTTAAATATGGCATATCTGCGTCTTAAGACATTAACAGTTGGTTATACTATACCAAAAACGTTAACAAACAAGATTATGATTGACAATTTAAGAGTCTACTTCACAGGAGAAAACTTATTTGAGTTTGATAATGTAAGACCAGATATTGATCCTGAAATTGACATCAGATATACCTTAAACGGCAATGTGTCAAGTGCAGACCCTCGTAATTTTGGTCGTAGTTATCCACAACAGAGAACATTATCTTTCGGTTTACAAATAACATTATAAAATTACATGGATATGAAAAAGAATTTAATATATATAGGTTGTTTGTCTATTCTAACACTCTTCGGATGTGATGACTATTTAGATAAAGAACCATTGGATAAGTTAACAAACGAGAACTTCTGGGTAAATGAAACAAGTTTAAGGTCATATTCACAAGACTTCTATTCATCATTTTTCACAGGGTATGCACAAGATTACCGATTATTCGGAGGATATTTCTCCGGAGACTCATACAACGATGATTTCCTTTTATCTACAGCTACAGGAACAGATAGAGCTGAACGCTTCTACTTCCCTGCATCTAATACTTCAGCACCTAACACTGATGTCGTTTGGAAAAGACAGTATGAGGTAGTTCGTAAAGCGAATGTTATGTTGGAACAAATTCCAGGCATGAACATTGATGAGGCAACAAAAAACCATTGGACCGGTATAGGACGTTTCTTCAGAGCAATGGCTCATAGCGCATTAGTTAAAGAATATGGAGATGTTCCTCATTACGACAAAGCTCCTTTTGCTGACGAATTGGATTTGCTATATAAGGATAGAGATCCACGGACAACTGTTGTCGAACGAATTCTTGAAGATTTCAACTATGCAGTAGAGAATGTACGTGCTAACGATGGAACTCTACAAGTGAACCAATATGTTGTAGGTGCGTTTATGTCTCGTTGGATGTTGTTTCATGGTACTTGGGTAAAATATCACACAGGAGATAATAATGCTGCAAGACGTTATTTGGAAGGGGCTGTTAAAGGAGCCGATGTTGTAATCAACTCAGGTAACTTCAATATAGAAAACACTTACAATGAGTTATTCTCAAGCGAATCCCTTGCTGGCAATCCTGAAATAGTATTCTACCGTGAGTACACAACAGGACTACTTACCAATGCTCTAATGGCATACAATGCAAGAGAAGACCAAGAGTATGGCGGTGTAACTGAGGATGCTATTGAAAGCTACCTTTGCATAGACGGACTTCCTATTGGGCAATCTCCTTTATATAAAGGAGCATCAAACCCTAGTATAAAGAATGCGTTTCAAGATAGAGACCCAAGATTGTATAACTCGGTAGTTGATTCACTTAGAATCATGAACTCTGGTTTACATTCAGCAACATCACCAACAGGTTATGCTACAAAGAAATTCCTTAATGAAGAGTGGCTAGCCAACAATTCTCCTTTCATCACAGGCTTATTGAGTCCTGCAGATGCTCCTATCATTCGTTATGCAGAAGTATTGCTGAACTATGTAGAAGCTCGCTATGAAGTCTCTACTCTTGGAGGAGATGCGTTTGTCCAAGCAGACTTAGACAAATCAATCAACCAAATTAGAGAACGTAACCTATCTAAATGGGGAGAAACAACAAGCAGCTCATTACCAAAAGTAACATTGGCAGGTAATGCAATTAGTGTTAATGGAACTATAATCAATGACCCTGCACGTGATTCTGACATTGATCCTATTCTTTGGGAAATACGTCGCGAACGTCGTACAGAACTTCTTCTTGAAGGACGTAGAAGCGAAGACCTAAACAGATGGGCTAAGTTTGAATATCTAAACACTCAAAATGGTTCAAGCATCTCAAAAACAGCACTTGGTGCATGGATAAACAAAAGCGATTATCCTGAAATAAGTGATGCTGTAAGATTATACAATCCTAACGGCAACAGCACAAATGAAGGCTACATCGCATTCTATTATCACTCTGATGATAGAACAGATCACCGTTCATTTATAAAAGGAGATCCTAATTCTGAAAAGAATTATTTACGTGCCGTGCCTATCACGGAGATAAATAAATACAAAGACGCAGGATATAGCCTAAGTCAAAATCCGAGTTGGGACTAAGCTATAATCAAAAATAGAAACAATGAATGTCTCAATATGCAATCTGCTATTGAGACATTTTTTTAACACATAATCATCATGAAGAAACTAAGTATCATAATAATATTATTAATGACGACGATTATTGCCTTTGCTCAATCAGACAGGGTGATAGTTGGTGCTGAGTCGACAAAGGAATATTTCCCGATATTAAAAAACAAACGCATTGCAATAATGTCAAACCACACAGGGATGGTTGGCGATGAACATTTGTTAGATTTACTTATCAGAAATAAATTCAATGTCGTAGCAATCTTTTCGCCGGAGCATGGATTTCGGGGAGATGCAGACGCAGGAGAGCATGTGTCAAGTTCCATAGACGAAAAAACAGGAGTCCCAATACGTTCTCTATATGGAGGAGAAGGGCAAAAGCCAAGCAAGGAGTCGATGGATATGTTCGACTTACTGATAATTGACATTCAGGACGTAGGACTACGCTTTTACACATACTATGCAACAATGGTTCGTCTGATGGATGCCTGTGCTGAGGACAACAAGAAAATGCTAATATTAGACCGCCCTAATCCAAACGGACATTATGTTGATGGACCGATATTAGACATGAAACATAAATCCGGCGTAGGCTGGCTACCAATACCAATCGTGCATGGTATGACCCTCGGAGAACTTGCATTGATGACAAATGGAGAACGCTGGTTGCCACAATCCCGAGTTTGTGATGTTACTGTAATCAAATGTAAGAACTACACACACCAGACATTATATAATGTCCCAATTCCTCCATCTCCGAACCTGCCAAACATGAAGTCTATTTATTTATATCCTTCAACTTGTCTATTTGAGGCAACTCCTGTTAGCTTAGGGCGAGGCACAGAGTTCCCTTTTCAGGTATACGGACACCCAAATATGCTGGGATATGATTTTTCCTTCACACCCAAGAGTGTATCCGGAGCAAAGAATCCCCCACAATTAGACAGACTATGTCATGGAGTAGACCTAAGAGATATCAGTGATGAAGAAATCTTCAAAAAAGGAATCGACTTAAGTTATATAATCGATGCATATAACAATCTCAATTTAGACGACCATTTCTTCCGTCCTTTCTTTGAAAAATTGGTTGGAGTAGACTATATCCGCAAAATGATTATGGAAGGAAAGTCAGCAGACGAGATAAAAGCGATGTGGACAGATGACGTTGAAAAATTCAAGCAACAACGCAGACCTTACCTGCTTTACGAAGAGTAAATGATCGCCTCGTCAATCTATCCCGAGAGTTTGACTACACAAAAGTGAATCTTTTTTTTGGTCCTGTAGGACGAAAAGGAGCCTGCAGAGCAGGCGAACCTAACTAGGCAGTATACTGTATAGAGGATATCCCCCATGAATTTGCCTGCGCTGCAGGCTGATATGTTAAACACCACAACACACGGATGCCATGATGGAGATATAGCGACAAAGTGCCGCAGGCACGGCATGATGCGTAACCCCGGGTATAGCGCAGTAAGCCTCGCAGGGTAGGGTGTTCAGTAAAGTGTTCCTATTTTGTGTCACTATAGCGACCAACCCGTGTACGGGTTGCACACGTGTGTCACAATCAAGATGCACCTGTGCAACACCTACGGCGTTGGACGCAAAAAAAAGAACACTTTACTGAACACCCTACTCGCAGGGGCGAGATTATAGGCTACACTATGGTAGGGATTTTAGATACACTCCCACAAAAAAAAGAAATCCCAAAGTCGCAGAACGACTTTGGGATTCTTCCTCTTGATTACCAGAAATTAAACTCGTTGTCAAACAACTCCTTCAGTCCGGCAAGCATCAGCACCTCCTCAGCGTCGGGCGATTTCGTCGACAAATAGATAGCCATCGTCGTTATAGCATAACGAAAGTCGAAGGCTAATAACATCGAGAACGCTAAGTGACGATT
>JGI996J12353_1000032_pt1 | contig 50421 bp, 74 predicted proteins | sample IntmicLarv5ML5BL_FD_12353 | JGI IMG/M metagenome (IMG submission 12353) | reverse complement strand
CTTGCATACTAAATCCCTTTTTTCTTTTTGGTCTTTTTCCTTTTGTTCTTTTTCAATGTTTTCACGGTTAAGGGCATAAGATTCTAGTGCTTGTTGTAAAAAGCGAAGATTTTTCATAATGCTTTTTTGAATATTATCATTACTAACATCAGCATCAATCCCATCTTGACTTATTGTTACTTTTCCAGATAATTCTTTTATCATGCTTTTAACCATTATACTGGTTTGGTTAACTTCTGCAGGGCTTTTATTATAATTATGTGAATAAATTTCTTTGCTGTTTTTATTTAAACAATACCTGTAAGTTTTTTTGTTTAATTTTTCAACACATAACTCATAATCACTAAACAGCGGAATCTGTTGCTTGGGTATATAATTTTTATTAACCATTCGATTTTCACCCCCCTTATTTTAAATTAAAAAAAATAAGGAAGAATTATTTTACTTCCAACACTTTAAAAGATTTATAATCATATTTGCCTGTTACATCAATGACTTCAATAGTCATTTCATCAAGTATATTTACAAAGTCCCTGTACTCTTTTAAATCTACTGTTTTAATCTTATTCTTTCCTTTCATACTGTCTTTAGCTTCTAATTCCTTAATACTACTAAGAAATGAAAATAATACTGATTTTTTCCAAACATCTTTCTGAATATCGCCATCTTGCTTTAAATTTACATTAATGTTTAAAAATGTTTCATCAGCATCATTAACAAGCAGTAATCTAAAACGGAATTTTTCTTCTGTTTTACCATCATCATTTTCTATTTCAAAACTAGAAACACTCGCCATTTTTGGTGTTCCTGTGTATTTAGCACCCTCATCAAAATCGCTTAATGATAAATCGTCATAATCTTCTGGTGCTTCAAATATATCTACGTGTTCTGCTTCCATGCTTGGAAATTTTGTTTTTGCTTCGCTCATTTTATCAATACTCCTTTTAATCAAATACATTGCTTTTATTAGCTTTTGCTTGTTCTTTTTGCATTTCTCTCATTTCTTCTGCAGGTGTTGCTTGGTACCCTGCAAGTTTTATAATCCAGCTAAATGCCATCCTGTATGCTTTTCCCATTGCTCTGGTTTGTGCCATACTGTAAACGCTTGGTGCATCTTTTTGGAAACTTCCAAATACTGCAATAGCTTCAGCACGAGATAAAACCTTATCTCCTTGCATAATACTAACTACTGCCTTATACCCTTTTTTACCGTCTGTTAAGGGTACAACTTCCTCGGTGCATGCATAAGTGCCGAGTATAGTTCCAAGGGTGTTCCAACCTTCTGCAGTTACGTATTTAGGCTGACCCTTTTTCAATTCAATACTTAATCCTTGGTTTTCCAAGACATCAGACAATGCATCTGCAACGTCTGTAGCTAAAGCAATTTTAGCTTTCATTGGTATTGCAGGGTTTAAAATATCATTGTCGTTTAAAGTAACAGCAGTTTCTTCTACTGGTGCTGTTTCTTTTTCCATTTCATCTTTTGTTATAATTTCTCCTAATGCCATAATTAATCGCTCCTTTTAATTAATCCGTTTTTTTTCATCATTTCATCAACTTTTTTATCAAATTCTTCTTGGGTCAATCTTATGCTGTGGTCATCGTTAATACTGTTAAGATGCCCTCCTGTTGCAGTTCCCCAGTAATTTTTGATTATTGCAAGTTCAATATTATCCCAAACAGCTACGAGTGTTTCATAACTGAAATAGAAATCTATATCCCCTATGCTTGCACAGTAAGAGTTATTTCCCCGGTTCGCATAAGAATATCCTTCAATTTTCATATTACTGCCTCGATTTCTTCTTTATTTATAATTAAACTTTCAACAATTTTCATGCAGTAAAATTTGAGCCCAAAACCTTCTGGTAATTCGGTGGCGCCTTCTGGTAATCTTCCACCAATTACTTGGGCAACATATAAAGTGTCGCCTTTGTTAAGGACAAGGTTTTCCCGGTTGTATTTCACCCCGAGAACATGTGCAAGGTCTTCATGACCCACCACACTTAAAACTCCTTCAGTTAGTTTTTCAAATTCTTCTTTTTGTAATTCATGTACTGCAAGTAAGCAGTTTGGGTCACGTATCATTTGAAAACTAAAAGCATTTGCTACATATTTCATTCCTCATCACCTTTATCTTTAAGGCTATCAAGCAATCCTTTCATTATATCCAATCCTCCTTTAGCATCGCCTTTATCAACTCTTTCTTTTGCTTCACTAGTAAGGTCAGACACCATTTTTTTCATTAATAGTTTTGAACCATATTCCATTTTTTCATCTTTTATTTGTTGTAATGTGGTTTTTTTAGATTTTAATTCCTCGATTTCTTCTTTGTTGGTGCCTGCAGAGCCAATTAGTGCGCTTGCAAGTAAACTGTTTAATCTGTCTATTTCTTTGTCAATGTTTGATACATCTTTTTCAATGTTATCAAGTTCCACAAATTCTGTATTTATTTCTATCATTTTATTCTCCCTCCATGTCATCTATTTCTTCCATGTAATCGTAGTGGATTTCCCACTTAAGTTCTTCTACCCACATATCTGCATCTTTCCTTGCTTTGTTATTCATTGTTACGCCTCCCCTTTGTTGAAAAAGTTTTTAATTTTCATAAAAATACTTGGTTTCGGTGTTTTATCAATTACTGGTTCAACGGCTTCTGCCCTTTCTTTTTCCAACTGTTTTTTCTCAAAATCTTCAAAGGCTGTTTGTATTTTTTCATCAATCATGTTTGCAGTAACACCTTCTTCTGTTAAGAAATTCAAGGCTTCTGATGTTTTATCAATTAGTGGTTTCTTGGTTTCTTTAACAGTAGGGGTTTCTAGGATTTCTGCCTTTTTCCAATTATTAGCACGTAATTCATTTCTAAGAGGTACAGCTTCATCCACAGTGTCAAATGAACCAAACTGTTTTAATTTGCCATCAATATTTTTACGCACTATGGCTTTTCCCGTATTTGCATCAAAATAAATGTACTCTTCACCAGTTGATGAAAGTGGTCTACTATTCCTCAAACTTAAATCCCAGTCGTTATTGTCTAATTCAATTAAACGGTCTTCCACTGCAGTTATATCTTCAAAAACCCCAAAATTAATAGGTTTTTTATTTATAGTTCTAGTGATTTTAAAAGGATTTGGTTCGTTGTTATCATAAACATATAAATATCCACTTTTACTTTTAGTGCTTCTGTATTTATCAAGTATTTTTTCTCTTGTAACAATTTTTCCATCTTTTAAATGGTTTTCTTCTGGTTTTCCAAGATGCTTGTCGAGGAACTGCGGGCTTCTTTTAATAATAAATTTAGGGTTCCAACGTTCAGCAGCTAAATGCTTAATCATCAAAGTAGCTTTTTTACTGTCATCACATATTGCATATAATTGCATGTTATAAAAAACATGGATTTTGCCATTAATGGTTTTAGTTATAGGTTCCATAAATTACACCCATCCTCCAAGGTTTTCCATGAAATTGTTGTATGAACCAATCGGAGATATTACCCAAAAAACTAACATGTAAAAAAATAATGTTACTGCTATAAAAACTAAAAACAACATTATTTTAGTTAATAATTCGGGGTGTCTTGCAGACCAACTTAATTCGGGTTTCTCTAATCTTACTGGTTTATCTTCACCATTTAAAAAAGATAATAGTGACATTAATAATCACCACCTAAATCAAGGAACTCTTGTTCTGCTTCAGCCACAGCCAGTACTTTTTCAGTTCCGGCTCCTTCCACACCTATTAAATAATAAGCCATGTGTGGTGGAGTATTACTAACCACCCTTTTTACAATAGCAGTATCACCTACTTTCACCATTTTACTGTTGCAGAATTTACTATTTTCAATTGGGTATCTTCTACCTTTAGCACTACGTACATGCACTACATTATCATCAATATGTACGATTTCTTGTTTAAAAGTGGTACTAGAACCCTTATTTTCATCTCGGGTTTTAGTTAAACTGTAGTCACTTAATGATAAACGGTCACGTGTGAATTCATCGGCTAATTCAGCATGAGTGTCTATAAATTTACTTACATCGTCAAATAGGGATTTACTCATAAGTCTTCACCCCTTAATAAACGTAAAGCAACATATTTCCTATGTGCTTCTTCATCCTTCCGGAATTGTTCGGTTTTAGTCATACGGTCTATTTCCACTTGAAAAATTTCTTCCGGGCTGTATGCTTTCGGAAAATTTTCTTCGGGGTAAAGTTGAGCGTATAATTCCCCGTAATCCTTAACGTTATTAATAGGGTCTTCGAAATCCTCAATAGGAGTAGGTCTATCAAATTCGCTAATACCGGGTAGTGCGTAAGCCATATTAAGCACCGCCTGCTTTTACTGGGTTTTCAAAATTAGTATTACTGACACCAGTATTTTCATCAGTAATTGGGTTGTTTTCCAAGTAGTATTCAATAAAAAATGCTACTTGTTCTGGTGTAAATGTTAAGCCATTTACAGTTATGTTGGTTATTTCTAACTCTTTTACATTTGTTTTCATTTGTTTTCACCTAACGAGGTTGGTTTGGGTAAATAGGTTTTTTTGGAGTTGCTGCTCCGTTTTTACCATCTTCCCATACTCCTTCTTTCTCTGGTGGAGTATATAAAGGTTTGTATTAAAGTATGCACATAAATATAAATATAAGTAAAGATATAAAAGACCACATGACTAAAAAATACACCAGTAAAGTGCAAAGGCACGGAGGAAGTAGGTTAGCATCTATTCCTAAAACAATCCGTGATATATTTGACATAGACACCGGTGACAGTTTAGAATGGGAACTAGACCCAAATACCAATACTGTTACTGTAAGAAAAGCAAAATAAAAAAATAAACATCTTTTTCTAAGAAAACTATATAAATTAGCGATAGCTCTCGCTAAAGGTTTAAAAAGCCTCAATCCTTCATGGAACATTGTAGCAAAATTTATATAATAATTACAATATATATAACAATTGGTTACTGGAATGTTTTCACCTAACGGGGTTTATTATTTTTTGTAACCGTCATGTTTAGCAGGGCGAGGAGTTGCTGCTCCGACGACCCTTGCTTTTCATGAAAATTACGCACTTTTATTTCTGTTTTTACTTATATAAAAAAGTTTTCATGCATAGCTTAATATTTTCCTAAAAATATATTTAAACCTTTAAAAACTCCATGTTAATAAGTTGTATTTTTTAACATTTATAGTTTTCTATGGTTATTTACTAATTAAACGTTCAATTTTTTACTGCAATTATTATTAATTTGAACAGCAAAAATTACAAAAATACATGCCCTACATTTCAAAAAAAATATGAAAAAATTAAAAAATATTAAAAATAAATGAAGATAAAATTATGCACAAAATTAACTTCATGGCTGAAGATAAAATAGTACATAAAAATATCTTCATTTTATTATTGAAGATAAATTTATGTGCATTCTAACTTCATATTTGAAGATAAATTTATGCAGTAAAACATCTTCAACCAAACTTTTTTTTCAAATCTTTTAAATTCCAATTTGCAGTATTTTCTAAATTTTTTAATCTTTCATCAAATAACATGTTTCTTGCTTCCTGTTCCTTAATGATAGCATCTTTTTCCTTGTTTTCATTTTCCAACTTTACATATTCCGGGCTTTTAAAATCTAAATTATTAACATCCAAATTAATAGTCAAACAATTCATGTGTTCAATATATTTCTTTTTAAGTTCTTCGGGGTTTTCCATAAAATAACTAGTTCGGGTTTTGTTTTTACTGCGTCCTTGAAGTGCATCGATTTGGTCTATGTTTAATCCTGCATTATATAGTTGGCTGGCATGGAATTTTCTCAACATGTGACTTCTAAAACGATTATAAACTCCTTTTTTTCCTAGATTTAATTGGTCGTTCATGGTTTGGAATTTTTCAATTAAATAGCTGTCTTCTATTTTAAAAAGAGGGGTTTCTGGTTTTAATTTGCGATTACTACTTATTAAGTAATTTATTATTTCATTAGTAGCTTCGGGTGTGCAAAAAGTAGAATAATATTTATTAGTTTTTTTACGTTTAATGGTAAAAGTAGGAATAATATCTTCACGGTTTTTAAGCGCATTAATGACTTCGTAAATATTGTTTTTATCGTGATATTCGTTTGTTGCATTGATGAAATCTTGAATAGTTAAGTTTAATGTTTCGTTTTTAGCACAGCCACTGCCACTCATAAATAATATCACTGCACGCATTACAGGTGAAGATATTTTTAGTGCTTTTTTGATTATTTTTTTGTCTGGTAAATCTTTATAGGTAATTGGTATAGGTTCGTTAACATTTTTATTGCTAGTATAAGGGAGGTCATGAATTTCTATTTCGTAGTGCCTGTATATTGCAGTCATTCTTTGGAAGTGTATTTTCGCAGTACCTATAAGGTATTTTCTTTGTAAGAAAACTCTGAAGTCCATGAGTCTTTTTTTGAGTTTTCTTTTTTTCCACCTTATACCAGTTTCTTCCTCAAGTTCTGCTTCAGTTAACAGTTCTTTTAATGTTAACTGATTAAATTGGGTGTATATTTTAATCGTGTTTCTATAGCCAATTATTGTTTTTGAGGATAGGTTTCTGGAATTTGTAAAATCATTTATAATTTCCTCATCATTCATAATCATATTTTCATATCTCTCTATTATTTTAATAAATGTTAGAGTAGATGAAAAGTAATATATTTTTTTAAAGTAGGGGAAATTTTTATTTGGTTATTACCAAAATATATTAATATTTCCATTACTTTTATGCTACTCTATTATAGAAATATGAAGTTAAATAGTAAAAAAAGTTTTTTGTACATTATTACCCTCTTGTGAGTAATAATGTACTTTTTATAAAAAGTGATAAGCCACCACATAATTATCAACAGTTTCCCCCGCAGGTGTACGGTTTTTATCAGTAAATTTCACCAAACAAATAGTGTCATCTTTTGCCAATACAACTGCCTTCTGTGCATTATAAAAAGCAGATACATATTTTGTTGGTGTAAATTCTTCACCTACTACTGCATTTGCAAGTTGATTAAATGTAATGGTTCCTTCATTTTCAAATTCAATTTCGCCTTCTTCATTAAAACATTCAAATCTTAAAGTAAATGCAGTTTGTGGTCTTGTTACGTTTTCAATGCCTTCATCATAGCCCTGCAATAGCCTTCTTAATACTTCCTCAAAACTTTCACTTCCTTGCTTTGCATCGTTAAGTTGTTTTTTCATTTTTTTTGATAATTGTATTGTTGTTATTTCTCCCATTTTAATATTCTCCTATTAATTATTTTTATGCACCATATATAAAATATATTATCCATGGTATTGTTCGCCGTTGTTTTTCAAAGTTTTTTTCAACTCTTTTATTTCAATTGTCAGTGTAACTAAACAGGAGGCAATTAAAGCCCCCTCCATTTTAAAACCTCTTGCTGTAAAGTATCTCGCAACATGCATGTTTCCTGTTGCAACATCCATCATTTCATCCTTATCTGCCATTATTATTCCTCCTTAAAAACTACATTCGCATTATCTTTAAAAATTACTTGCAGTTTTTTAAAATTATTATAACCACATGGGAACCAACCATCAAATCTTGGTTGCCCGTTGTCATCAAAACTGTAATAAACATCATTAACAGTTTTCTTATAAATTAAATAACTTTTCCCGTTTACTTCTATTAATTCCCGCACCCTTCTAGCACACTTTTCAATCTCGGTTTCCTTCCACATTGCAGGGTTTAAAATCATTCCTATAATATCCCCGTTGTATTTTGCTACTACCATTTAAAATCACCTATAATAATTGTTTGCCCTTACTGTTTACCAGTAAGGGTCAAAATCTTCACCATTCAAATAATCAGTTTCAAATTTAAGTGCAGCAGCATCTGTTGCAGCTTGAATTTCATCTGCTGCAGCATCTGCTTTATCTTGCTCTTCGCATTGTACCCTATGTGCAATAGCATCAACGTAATATTGGTTAAAAAATTCCCTTTCATCAAAAGGGGAGTTCATAAACAATCGTACTAATTCATAAACAAATGCATCATCCCATACAGGTAGTTCAACCATTGCATTAAAAATGCCAATGGTGTCGTTTATACTTGGTGCAACACAATCAACTTCATCCGCAATTCTTCTAAAATACCCAACAGCATGTGGTTCACAATTTTTTATATCATTTTTGGTTATACTTTTCATTTTTAATCACCTTTGTACCCATCAATGCTTTTTACTGCATCGTAATTTTCATCAAACATAACATCAAATTCTTCACTTTGTTTTGTGTGGTCTATACCAATAATATTGGTGTTGGTAAATAAAACTCTGTCAATTTCATATTCTTCCCCATTAATCTCTATGCTAATCAATTGGTTAAACATGCAAAGTTTTCCTTCATCAATTTCAACTTCTAAGTCAACATATCTGTCAATTATTTCTTTTTGTATTTTTTTTGTTATCATAATAATCACCTATGTAATCCTTCTGTACCTATACTTTCTCATTGGTAGTATATAAAGGCTCTGATTTTTCTATAGATTTTATTGTATAAAAAAATCATCAAGCCAAAAACCCGGCTATAGTTCTCCCTTGCATAATGCTCCCAAAACTTGTTGCCTTCTAACATAGTTCACTTTGGTTGTATTCCAAAAATCTTCATCAAGTGCTGGGTACACATACACTTTTTGCGCTTCTGCCAAAAGCTCATCTTCCGCTTTTTTCAGTTCTATGCTGGTTTCATTAATTTTTTCATCAAGATAATCTTGGTAATTTGCTCCAGCCATTGCGGCATCATAAGATTCGTAAATATTTTTTGCCAATTTGTATTTTTTAATCATTGTTTGCATGTTAATCAATCCTCCCTTAAAAATCAGTTACATCGCACACACCATCTAAAAACCAACCTTTGCTGGTTTTAATAATGTGTCCTCCATCTCGGAGTTCAACAGTTGTCCCTATTTCCATATCCCCGAGGCTTACTGCGTCATCAAATTCGTCATATAAAAAACCGCCTTCTCCGAGGTGTCCGTATTGGTCAAGTAATTCTATTAAGTCCTCGCCGTTTTTGTTTGCATAAAACACATCAAGGGTTTCTTCCATTTCTGCAATGGTCATAAAGTCGCAAACGTACATTTCGTCGTTCATGTCGTTTGTAATTACTTCATACATTGCTGCAATCTGTGTAGTATTTTTAATGCTGGTGGTCGCTTTAATCAAGGTGCTAAATTCTGTTTTGGTTAGGTTTAAGGTTCCTATTTTCATCTTTAATCATCTCCATGTGTTGTTATTCTATTCTCTCTCTTCCTTACTATATAAAGGTTTGGTTTATTCTATAGAATTAAAGCCATAAAAAAATGGCTTTAATCTTTCCTAATAATTATGCCTTTTAAGTAGTTAGTTTTTTCTTTCACAAACATCAATTCCCTTTTGTTGAAGTTCAACAATGTGGTTCTAAAGTTGTTAATTTCTAATCTTTCAATATCGTTGTAGTAAATTTTTTCCATACCTGCACCAAAGTTAACCATCATAAAAGTTTTAAATAATGTGAAGTCATCACTGCTAACGTGGCTTTCAATTTTGTTTAATTCGCCATTGTACCTTGCAATGTTTTCCTCATCATCTTCGCCATCGTACCAATTATCAAAACCGTTAATTTCAATTAATTCTTCCTCATCAGCTGGTGCAAATTTCATTGCAATTTCAAAATGGGCGTACCTGTTTGTGTTTTGTTTCATTAAAACTAAAAGTTTAATTAAATCTTTTTTGTTGTCAGCAGCAATGTTTAATATTTTCATGTATTGCTGTGTGTCTTCTTTGTCGCCGTTAAATTCAACACCCATTATTTCTTCAATATTTTTCATTCTGTTTCTGTAACTCATTTTTTATCTCTCCTGTATGTACTCGTTACCCATACTATCTCTTCTGGAGTATATAAAGGCTCCGGTTATTCTATGGATAAAAAGGGAAAAAAATAGGAAAAAAATAAATAGAAACAAGCACAAACAATGCCCCGTTCCTACACCAAAGTAATAATCGCCACAGACTTCTGTGAGATCCCATTCATGTACCCTTGACACAAACTGAAACTACGATTTTCCAACCATCCACGTGAATATCCATCAGACAAACTGTTACTAATTTTCACAGTACTAGAGGAAATATTAACACCTACAACGTTCTCATAATGTCCGTACTGGTATTTGTATAAATCATGGATAAAAACGGCTTTATTGTCTTCACAGCAAGCATTGGCTATAGCTTGCCAACCTATGTCTGATAAATTATACCAGTTTATTTTGAAGTTTCTACTCAAAAATTTACCTGCTTTAGCAAGACCTGCTTCAAGCCCCGGGTGTCCAGTGCCATTATAACCTGTTCCACACCAATCCATTAACTGCCTATTAGTAAGTAGTTCACCTGTAAGTTGGTAAATACATAATTTAAGTGCATTGGGTCCGCAATCGTAATCGGTCTGCTGTGCTAGCGTAGATTTGTTTTCAGCATATCTTCTGTTAATATACCAATTGCCTTCCCTGTTGCATGCAGGTTTTGGTGCAGGTTTTGCTTTAACATTAAGTTTTCCTGCTATATCAAAACGATTATAATTCCCTTGACCTGTGAAATGGTAAGTGTTATTATACTCTCGTGGATTAAGATTAATTTGTAATCTTGCATAACCATCATTGTCTGTTTGTCTTAAGTATTCTACGCCATTAGCAAAAAAATGAATGGTTTGATTTAATAATGGAACTCCTCTAGAATCCACTAAACGAACAACATTATCTTCTCCTTGCGTTACTTCCATACGTGTTAATTGTATGCTGGTGCCTTGGTTGGTAACAGTGATTTGGCGGTTTTCTGATTGTACATGATAGTTGTCTGTGCCGTTAAACTTGACATTAATATTATAAGTTCCACTATTTAGGTTAATTGGTAATCCTGCAATACCATTATCATTGGTGTATTTTTCATAAGTTACACCATTGATAGTAAAATGTATAGGATAATATTTCAAAGGTGTCATGTCGCCTTTAGTTAATTTAACTATGTATTGTCCACCAGACCCATTTATAAAACTTGCGTCTTGTGCTTCAAGCCTTGAAGGTTTACCAACAACTTTAATTCTGAAATCTGCTTTGCTAGGGTTATATTTGGCATCACCTTTAAATTCTACACTACATTCATAATCACGTGGAAGTAAATTAATTGGTAAGTATGCATCGCCTTTGGTGTCGGTGGTTTTCTCGTATTGTTTACCATTAACATGGAAAATTACTTTCTTATCAATTAATGGTGTTTTATTTTCGTCTTTTAAGTTTGCTCTTGCTTGGTCGTCAGTTTCAAAACCTTTTAAAAGGTCTACTATTGTTAAAAGTGTTTTCATAAAATATCATCTCCAAAAAAAAATAAAGTGTTCACAGGTAAAACAAAAAAAATTAGCCCGCAATAAAATAAATAAAATGTAAGAAAAAAATTTAAAATTTAATTAAAGGAATCGTTTATATTTCCTCTATTTTAATGTTTTTAAGATAAACTGGATATTGACCATTGTAAAATTCAAGATTTAATCCTTTATAACTTGAATCTGTTGTTGTAACAGTTTGCCCAGTTTCTAATCGTTTCAATGTAAAAGTATCTCCTTGAATTGTTAATTCAAAAGTAATCCATTCTTGTTTCGGACAAGTAAAAGTATCACTAATTAAAACATAACTTCCAGTATTATCTTTACGAATACCTCCAGTTGAAAGACTTCCCCCTACATATCCTGCCATGTACCAAGGATAAGCACCAGGAGGAGCAGCATTTTTAACATTATTAAAAACTAATGGGCAATAATAATTTCCAATTGCTGCTGTATTTGTTAAATATTGACGCCATGTTACTCTAATATCATTTTGAGTTCTGTTAACTATTGGTCGAAGGAATCTTGCAGTCGTTCCACTTATGCTTAATACTTGTTCATCTTGGAATGTGATGTATTGTGCTGTTAAACCACTTTGAACTTGATATTTATCGGTTGGAACTCCACTTGTACAATCATCATAGAATAGATAAGTAGGAACTGGTTCATTTACCACTATATTAATTGGTTCGCTTTCAGATTCTAAATAAACAGTGTTACCATTAAATAATGCAATAATACTGTTATCTGCTATGGGTATTGTACTAATATCGCATTCGCCATTAACATCAGTAACAGCACTATCTAATAATGTTTCACCATCATGAAATTCAATTGTTGCATCTTTCACAAAATTACCTAAAATATTAGTTAGTGTGGCAGTTAATATTACACTTTCACCTTCTATTACTTCATAGCTATCACTAATTAAATTAATGAATGTTTGTTTTTTCTTTTCTGGGTCAATTAAATCGTAAATATCTTGAATTATAATATCCATTGTAGGTATATCATAGTATCTGTCATCATGATTATGATTAACATCTGCCTTATCATCTAATGCACCAGACAAATTAGTAACATCACTTATTAGGTGATTATGATTAATATCCGCCTTATTATTCAAATCGGTTTCCAAAGAATCTAATTCTTCACCTAAATCAGTAACGTCATCAATGCAGTGCGTATGTATTAAATCGGCTTTTAAATCCAACAAATCATCAGTTTCATTTTTACTATAAACAAATTTTTTAACTTCCGTTATTAAATTTAACACTCTTTCTTTAACCATTAAAATCCTCCTTTAAACGTATTCAACACATAAATCACCAGTAACATCATCATAAGTAACCAAAGTTGTTAATCGGTCTTCATATTCAACACATAAATCACCAGTAACATCATCATAAGTGAAGACAGCTTTACTACCTCCACCCCCACCACTTTTACTAGTGCATATTACATAACCATCATTGATTTTTCCATCAATAAAAAGGATAACCGCTTCATCTTTAACAACAGGTGTTCCAATACATGGTCTATAAAGGATTTTTGGGTGTTCTTCACCCAAACTAATACTAACATCAACATTCCCGTCCAGATAAATTTCTTCAATAATACACTTTTTAGGTGCAGGGTTATTATTAGCCACGCTTTTGACTATTAATTCTATTTCTTCAGCCAAAGACCTCGCCATTATTTACACACACCATTATCAAATATGTTAGGACATTTACTGCTTGCAGTGTTGTTTTTGAATTTTAGATTTTTGCTGTAATATTTACCATAATTACACATTGCTCCACCATTACTTGCTCGGTTATTTTCAAATTCACAGTTTTCCAAGTTAACCCACCCTTTGTTGACTGGGGTTGGTCCTCTAATATCAAGGGTAATAAAACCAATGTCTTCATCTAATTCTGGGTCATGTAATCTTATAGTGTATGTTCCAACAGCCATCCCTTTGATTTCCTGTAATAATGTGTATTCAACCGTTTCCCCTCTTCCTGCAGGCTGTGGTGCAATAACCACTGATGAATTTTCATTAAGGAATTTTAAATTGCTTGGAAGATAAACAATCAGTTCTGGCGTGTTACCTGCAAGCAAATTTGTATTAACATAAGTAATTTTCAAATTACTGCTAACATGTTCTTCAGCACTCCACACCGGAATTGATGGTGTTCCGCAGGACATACTTATAGCATATTCTGGTTCGAGTGGTGGTTCTACTGTGATTAATGTATCGTAATTGAAATTGTTTTGTTCATTACTAATTCTTATTGTTCCAGTTCCATCAGTTTTAGTGTAAATTAAAATGTTTTCTGGGATTTTTTGACTTACACCTATTGTCCTATCAGGTAATACTTTTGTTGTACTTCCATCTTCAAATTGTAAAACTCCACCTGTTAAAGTGATTGTTGCACCTTTTAATAATCCACTTGTATCACCAACATTACTATTCTCAAGTGTTGCATTAATTATTGCTCCGCCTTCAACATGAGTTACAATATTTGTGTTAACTGATGCAGTTGAAACAAAGTCAGCACCTTTATATTGAGTTTTTATAACAATATTTTTAGTACCTAGTAAAGAATTTGTTAATGTGATAGTGCTAGTTCCAGCACTTTTAAATTTAAAGTAAATTTCATTGTCATTTTCATTACTGTAAATTTCACCGGTTTGTAAAGTTTGTTGAGTAATTGTTTTACTTCCATTTCCCCCAGTATTCCATTCCACTGCAGTACCAGATATTGTTATAGTGGTGGGTGGAATTATTGCAGGATAAACATCATTAACAACCTCATAACGCACCACTAATTGCCCAATATCTGTTGGTAATAAATTTGTTTTTGTAGTATAACTCCAATTATCACTGATAACTGGTGTAGGAATTACTATTGCTTTGATTGTAATATTTACTGTTTTACCTGCGCATGTAATAGTTTTAGCACCTGTTGTAGTGCCAACCAAGCTGACATTTAACTCCACAGATTCTGTTGCAGCAACTTCCACAGGTAAAAAGGTATAAGTGGATTTTCCGTCAAGGGTTGTTATCCCTGCAGGTAAATTCATCACAGTTTCCGGTGTTAAACCCCTAGTGTTATTAGTATTGGTGTATTTTAATTTTAAACTAAAAACTGAACCAATATCAATACTGGAATTATTTAATGTAACAGTTGAACTATAAACTCCTCTTTCTGCAAAAATTGCATTACTTGTTTGAGTACTGTAACCAGTTAAATTAGCAATGATTTGACCTGTTCCTGCAGCCAAACCTATGAAATCAACTTTAACTGTTTCGGTTGCACCGACAGCCAAAGATTTATTCAAATTAATGGTCTTGCTTGTTTGATTGTTTGGATATAACCTTAATGGGTCACCAACACTAAAAACAAAACTTGTTAACGGTGCTGGAACTTCACCAGTATTTTTAATAGAATAAGTTATTACATCCGGAATATCTGGAAAACTAATTCCTGCTTTAGTTGCAGTGATATTTACTTGAGCAGTCGGAGCAGTAACAGTTATGGGAACTGTTTTAGTACCGGCAGCATTATTTTGAATAGTAATATTTTCCGGAGTGCTACCAGTTTCTACAACACCAACAATAGTGAAACTATAAGTTTTAGTTCCATTAGCAGAAAATGTTTCACTATTAATTGTAGTGGTATTTTGTTGAACTCCATTAACCAATATTTTAGCTTTTCCAGTAGTACTGATTGTTGTAGCTGGAATTGTACCCGCAATATTATTAGTATTTTTCAATACAACATTTAAAGTGGTACTAGCTCCTTTTTTGATGGTGCTGTTTGATAATGTTGGTGTGCATGAATAGATGGGTGCAACTGCACCTTGTTGAACAGTTATATTAACTGTTTTTACAAGTTCTCCTGCTCTAGTAACACTAATAGTTCCAGTTCCTGCTTTCAAACCAATAATCGTAAATGTGTCGGTTATTGTTTGTCCTGCTGAAGTACTTCTCGGACTTTTATTTGCAAACCGTGTTCCGTCCGATAAACTAATAACTCCCCCTGCATCACACGATATTCCTATATCATGTAAAGTTCCAGAAGTATTATTAGTATTGGTAGTAGAAACAGTCAAAGTACTACTGCTTGAACCGTCCGCTTTAATAGTCGAAGGGGAAACTGTTGCGTTAGTACTAAAAGTCGGTTCTACCCATATTTGAGTTGTAACTTCATATTGAACCCGCATATAAGCATGATAAAATCTAGGAATTGCTGGAGTAGGTGCATCGTTTTTTCCTTGTATTACACAGCCAAAGTTTGAATTTCTAACATGGTCTGCACGGACGTTTGTAATGCCCCAGCTAGTATTGCCATCAGCACTACCGATTGCACTTTTACTAACATCGTCCTCATAAAATTGCCCATCTACAAAAGACCATGTTAGATTAGGGGTTGTATCGTGACCCCAACCATTATTAGTATTGTTATCTGAAGTTCTTAATTTAATGGTTTTGTTTCTAACTATCCCTGCACCAGTATCTTCTGTTTGTGCAAGATACCGGACATCTATTTGTTTAATAACAGCATTTTCTGGAATAAAATTATCAAAACCATATCCATAACAATAAATCAATGCAGTATTTCTTGTATTAGTAACTCCTGTTGTATAAGCATAACTGCTTTGGCTATTGTTTAATAGATTATTTAGGTTAGCGAAACCTGCACCTGCATCGGTGTTTTGTGCTACTTGGGTTGGTAATCTATAAGGTGTCCAATGAGTTTCTGTTTTTGAAATATATCCCATTTTTAACTTGCTCCTTCATTGTAAATTGCTCCACCATCACCAAGCACATCATTACTACTTAATGCAGTGTTATTATAAAAAATAGTTTCTTTTAAATCAAGTATTCCGTCTTCACTATATATTGCTCCGCCTTTAACAGTAGCACGGTTATTAGTGAACCTGCAAAACAAAGTATTTAAGTTCCCAGACCTTTTGTTACCTGCACCATCTCTTTCGGATTTAATGTAAATGCTTCCACCATAACCATTATCCAAAACATCATTTAAACTATAACCATTATTTAAAACAATATTATTAAGTGTTAAACTACCGGTTTCAGTAATGTAGAAATGTCTGTGTAAACCCCCAGCATCTAATTCAGCTGGAGTACTACCGCTTATTAATTCAATGGTTTTATTATTGATTATTATGTTTTTGTTTTTAGGGTCATCTTCATCTTCTAAGTCAAATAATTCAAAAACTGCACTGGGTTCTAAATGCAAAGTTGTGGTGTCATTCTCCGGTGCATTTTCTATCGCTAAAATTAAATCTTCACTTGTTTTAATTAAATGTTGGTCTGTATCATCTAATATGCTCCCACTTATCTTGTCGATAATAGGTTCTTTGTATTCCATTGCCATATTAGCATAAATTGATATGTACTCACCAGCAAACATATCAGCTAAAGGTATAACAACTTGTTGCCTACCTTCAAGATTATTACTGTAATAAGTTAATTCTCTAACAGTTATATCTGGAATATTACCAGTTTCATCAATTTTTTCTTCATCATAATAATCAGAATACACACTTATAGTTAATTTGTAAGTGCCAACAAAACTTGAATCAATAAGCAAAGTTAAATTTTTTGTAATATCTGTTACAACATAAAAATCGCCCTTTAAACTAATTTCTTCATCATAAGGCAATGTATAAATCCCAAAATCACCAGTATAAGATTCTGGTGTTAAAATAAACCGTTCATTTAAATGATTATTTTGCATCATAAGATACACCAATGCATTATAATCATCTAAACTTAAAATATCGCCTATGTCTTTAAAATTTAATAACATGTAATCACCGTGTTAACTTTATTTTCACAAATCAAACACTTATTATCCTCTACAACTTTGTCCATAGGATTACTGCTTTTAAATTTAACAGTATTAAACAAGGGATAAATTCTAAGAAAATTACCCTTGTCTTGTTCTTCAAGTTTCCAATATTCATGGTCTAATTCACCAATAGTATCAACCCGTTCAACTTTCTCTTGTCTAGCCAATGTTTGTGCTTCCAAGTTGAAAATATTACAAAAATATATATTAGTCATTCCACCATCCTCCATTATTTGGAATATCTATTTTTAAACCTCTTGTTTTGTTATCAGTTCCCCAACTAACACGTGTTAGTTGAATACCCTCTTTGTACATTTCTGCAACACCTTCTACTGCATGGCATCCGCTAGTAAATTCTCTACCCTTTAAAGGACTTGCAACAATATTCGCCATAACATCATAAGGGTACCAATACCTTACATAACAGTAACTTTGATTATTGTAGGGAGAATTGAATAAATCAAGACTATCATCCCTCATCAACTGATTTCCAGTTTTACCATTTACTGCAGCAGTTTTTCCAACCATACAAACAATTTTGGCGTAACTTTGATTAGTTGGTGAAGTTCCATCACCCATATCAAATAAGATTTTACTGTTTTTAATTGCACAATCACCATACATTTGATGGGTTATGTGTCCTTCTGGCTGTTTAAGTGATTGGAAAGTATCTTTTTTAAAGTGACAACCATCAATATCTAATTGTCCACCATGACTGAAACAGGAACCTTTGTTATTGTAGAAATAACTATTTTTTACATAAGTATGGAATAATAATTTGTTGGTTTTGGATTCTGTACTAGTATCAGTATAAACACAGCTTCCCATGTAACTATGTCTTTCGTTTTCGCATTCTGCGAATAAACAAGCATTAATAAATACTCTGCTTCCTTTATCTTGATATATTCCCGGATTACATTGTTGGAATTTAATACCATTAACAGTTAATACTGCTTCGTTTTTAACACTGAAATACCCATTACCTTTTCCATGTAATGTACTCCAACCATTGCTTGTTTTTTGCCCCTCAATTGTAATATCACGACCTATACTAATCATATTAGAACCATCACTAGTATAATCATAACCAGTCCCGGTTCTTAATCTTATAAGGTCTGCACCTAATTCTTTTTCACATTCTGATTCTAGGTTAACATAATTTGTAGCATAATAAAAACTAAGATTCAAACTAACATTTTTTGATAAATCAATAATATGGGAAGATTCATTAAAACTAACTGTAACATTAATAGTATTGTTATAATATTTTCTTAAATTCAAATAAAAAGAAGCAACACCATTATCAATATTTGTAACACTAGTTTGACCATTATATTTCACCGTTACTTGCAAACCATTAATATCATTCGGATTAATTTTACTAGTATCAAATTTTATTTCTACGGGCTGTATTGCGCCTTTAATATAAGGTTTACTGTTATCAATAGTGAAAGATAATTCTGCTTTAGTTCTTCGGACTGTAACACTTCTTTTAATTGTACCCACACCCGCTTTAGTTGCAGTTACAACAGCAGTATAAGTCCCCGGGTTAGCTGCAGGGAAAACAATATTTGCCTCACCCTTTTCATTTGTGAAAATATCATTGCTTGTTTTACCATCCATGGCAACATTTACAGTTGCATTATGCACAGGCATACCATCAGCAGTTAAAACAGTAACGGGTACAGTATTACTATTATAATAAATATTACTTACATCAGTTAAACCTTTAAGAACTAAAGTATTAACATTAATAATCCTGTTATCCGCATAGTTAGTTAAATGCAGTCTTATTGTAAAACTAGTAAGGTTTTCACCACTAATAATTAGAATATTTGGATTTCGGGGATTTTGAACCACATTAGGAGTAGAAACACCTGCAGGCAATTTAATAAAAGTGTACCCCCCATCCCACAAACTATTACGTATTTCAAGAATATACTCATAACGGGTTCCAGTAATAGATTTACTAACTACAGTAAAATCATGCCTGTAATCTTTATAATTTTTACTGATAATAGGTTCTGTTTTATTGGTGTCTAAGTCATAAAAATCCTCAAATTCAGTACCATACTCTAAAATAACAGTGTTAACATCTTCAACATTAAGGAAAGTATAATTATCAACATGTTTCATATAACCTCTCCAGTAATTTTATCAATTTTCACAGTATTACCATCGACATTAAAAACGTATGCACCATCCCTTTCTTTCCCACCATTTAGAATTTGATTATAATCTAATAAAAATCGTTTATCCTCATCAACAGTAAGTTTTAAAATATAATGAACTTCTTTTTCAGATAAAAATTGATAATCTAAAACCATGTAATCACTCCATCATTTAGGAATTTTTTTTGTAAATTCATTTGATTTGCAAGGGTACTATGACACAAGTATTTGTTTTTCATATACACATTCTGGCTGGTGATTTCGCTGGAATGTATATCGTTTAAAATACCAGAATTAATGTATAAGTTTTTCTTATCAGCACCAACGGTGAATGATTTAATTACTGTGTTACCTTTGCAACCGTTGTAATCATTATCGCCTTTAAATTCAAAACTGATTTCATAATCCCTTTCATAAAGGTTTATTTGAAGTTTTGCCCTACCTTCAACATCGCTTTTTCGAGGATAAGATACACCATTAACTGTGATAATTACTTCTTTATCTTTTAAAGCAGTGCCTTCTGTTGTTAATAGTTGAACACTAAAATCATTATGTCTTACGATGTCCATATCATTGCAAGTAATGATAGTATTCTGTTTAAAACTACTAGCAGAATTTAATGTTATGGTGCCTATTGCATGGTTGTATTGATTATTTACAAAAACATCATAAGTCAAACTACTCAATTTACTTAATACTGGAATGTTAAAATAAGCTATACCTTGTACATTGGTTTTAGATTCATAAACAACACTAGTATTATCAATACTATCAGTAGCAGTTAAAGTAATACCTGCATTTTTAAAGAATATACCATCTTCATCACAAACTTGAAGGAAAAACTCACTACTACCGGCACCAAGACCAGCAACAAAACACCAAAAATCAACACCACGCATCTTAAAATCAGCTATACTATTATGCATACCCCTTTCAACTATAATGCGGTTACGATACGTTTCATCGGATTCACCAGTTTTACGAGAAATACCTTTTTCCAATCCGTGCAGGTCTAAGAATTTTCCTGTTGCATGTAATAGGAATAATTGTTTTCCAAGGTCTTTTTTTTCTAAACGGTCAAGATATTCACCGATTGTATTATCAATTACTATATGCCCATCGTTTTCCTCGTTTTTTAGGTCTGATAATGGGTGTAATCGGTTTATAATTCCTTTTCCGTGCCTGCTCATTGTTTTACTTCCTGTATTATTTTTAATTTGCTTAAATTAATTTTTAATACTTCCCCTGCATTTACATCAATAGAATCAAATGTTACTTTAGTATCACCAAGTAAAATGTAATCTATTTGTGAAACTTGCCTTATTCTTTCCAAAGCAATAATGAGCGTGATTTTATTTAAATCTTCACCAATATTACATCCTTCATATCCAAGGTTATCATAAATTCCACCATCAAAAACACTTAATAAACAATCCTTAAATTCTTGTTCAGGGATTATTTCTTCCATGTATGCACGGATTGTTAAAGTTGTATCAATATAAGTGGGCTTGGTTAAATAGAAATTATGACCTACAACAAGATTATTATCTGCTGTAAACATTAACAAAGCTTCACCCATTATCTCATCAGGAGTAGGTTTATTCAAACCATTAACAAGAATAGTAGCAGTATATTCATCACTAGGAGGTTCAGCGAATGCAATGTCGTGCAAACCGGGAATGCTAATTGCTAATGCTTGATAATAACTAGCACTACCAAAACTATCCTGTTTATTAAACTCAAACAAACGGTTTCGGTATGTATCGTCAGATTCAACGTCCCTCCCACTATTAAATTCTTCGGGGTTTGTAACACTTAATAAAGAATATGGGGGATTGTCTTGGAATAATGTAATAGTGTTAGGTTCTGCATTTGTAATTTTACCAATTGTCATACTAGCAGATACAATATCCACACTAGTATCACCAGTAGGAATAACAGCTTCAGCATTAGTCCTATAAACCACCCCGTTTTCATTATGCACACAGTAAGTCCCATAAGGAATAACTAAAGGATAATTTAACGCTTTAGGCAATGTAAATCTTAAACTACCAATTGCATTATGCCCATAATCCCTTACAAGATTAACTTTTTCACCATGTAAATCAAGCCATTGCCCTGTTGCAAATTTAAGGAAAGCCATTTTCATGCTTTCAAAAGTAATTTTTTCCATGTGGAATAAATCAACTGCAATGGATTCCACCAAGTTTCTTACTTCACTGCCTTCGTTAAAATCAGTTATTTTAGTTTTCTCTTCACCAACCAATTCCCTAAAATACCCTATCATCAATTCAACAAGGAATTTCCGTGTTATTTCATTTCCTTCTAAATCATAAAAACTATCCATACATTTCACCTATTCCTATTACAAAATTATCCTCATATATTTCACCGTTTAAAAAGGTTAAAATTAAATTCACATCAACAGTTTCTTGCGTGATATTGTTAACCTTGCATTCTACATGCTTAAATCGTGGGTCAAACCCTAATCTTTTTTCTATTTCTATTCTAATGTATTCATGCGTAGATTCATTATTCTTTTTTCCAAGGTAATTAAATAATAAAGTACCATATTCTACATAAAAAATATCCAATGCATTAAGTAAACAGGTCAATCTATTACGCACGGCTTGTTGAATGTTATTATCGTACTTTACTATTTTTAAATCACCATTGGCAAAAGACCAACTGCGGTCAATGTCTACTCCCATTTGATACAAAATTTTTTCTCTCATAATCAGTATTACCTCACATGGTTTTTTTCATAAATTTTTTATAATATTAAAAATAAAATTAAATGTTAATGGAAACTAAAGATTTTTTAATTATTGGTTTGGTTGTTTTGGTTGCAGTAATTGGTACTGCTTTCGCAACTTATGCTTTAATGGATAATGGTAACGGGATTGATAATAATGGCACTTCAATAAATAAGACCAAGAATAATATCACAGTAAATGAATCTAGTAATTCTTCCAGTCAAGGTTCCTCAAGTTCGGAATCTTCATCTACACCAAACACACAAAGTTCATCAAGTAAAGGGGAATTAAGATATGTAGCAGACCACGACACTTACATGAATGCTGTAGATGAAGATGGTAGAACAAGATATTACCATAATGGCGAATTTGTTGGAACATCAGACCCTAATGACCCTATGATGGACCAAATGAAAATGCATGGCGAATAAGTTTAGTAATTTTTTTTTAATGTACTAGAACGGTTTGATTTGTGATTACAGTTATTTCCCCATCTTCCAGTTGTTTGTGTTCCTGCATCGGCACAAATCATTTGCCCTCCAAATTGTACTTGATTCCATGTGTGAGGCCATGTTCCGTCGCTTAAAGTAGCATATCCGTTTTGAATATTGCATTTAACCCCAACAGCAGACCATAAATCATACAATAAATGTGCAGTAGTCCAACAGTTAGCCCTTTTATTTTTTAAAATAGAAGAATTAGTATATCCTTTATCATTAGTCATAAAATATTCATATTCAATATTTTTATCCACCCAGTCAAAAATTAGTTTAGCTTTAGCATCCGGGTCAGTTGCACCACCAATCATCTGATTAGCTGCTTCTTGAACATTAGTACTAATATTTCCGGTAAATGGTTGACCGGTACTACCTCCAGTAGTTGTTCCTGTTTCGGTTTTTGTAGTAGCACGTACATAAGCTTCTTGTGCCGTTTTTAAAATATTAGTATAGGTAGAATAAGCAGAAGCGAAAGGATTTAATTCAATATCAAACCAAAGCCCACTACTATCATGATTAGTAGTTAAACCTTCAATATACCAACGGTTCAATTCATAACCTGCATAACGGGTGTATGCACCAGTCATTGCTTCAGCAGTTAATTTAAAATTCATTAACATCATTCTTTCTGGCAATTCTGTCCACAAAAAACTGTTAGTGTGTAAATTTTTAAATACTGGATTTCCACCGGGTATTTTCATCTTAAAAGTTAATAAGTCCCTTACTGATTCTGTCATTACTTTTAATGCTTCTTGTTTTTCCAATTCCACATTATTTGCACTGTTACTGTCAACTGTAACGCTACCCTCATTAGTAGTAGCATCTTTAGTAGTAGAATTATTAGTTCGCCATTCACTTTGAGGTTTCAAATTACTTGGATTAGTATCAATCCTCGCACCCGGCACAGTAGCAGCCAAACCACCACCACCATTAGCAAAATTATCAGCCAACTGCCCTCCATTAGAACCATAAACATAAGGGGTGCCTGCATCGATTAAAAAATCACCCGGATTCTTTAAACCATCAGACCCCGTAGTAAAATTATCATCATGTGCATTGCCTAAATACGATAACTGGTCTAAATCATCATCGATTGGTGGAGCAAGAAAACCATAAACAAGTTTACGATTACCTAATAGGTTTTTATAATATTTTGCAGCAGTATCTCGGAATGTTCCAGCACATATACCTCCGCAAATCCAAAATATTACTCCGCCATCTGCTACTTTATTTATATCATGGTATTTTGCATCGGGATTTATACTTCCACCAATTACACTAGTATATCCTTTACTTTTTAAACCAGCAACACAATCATTAATCATTTTTTGGTCGTTGGCTTTTCCATTAATATTATCACTGTTAACTATTATGGGAGTTTCTTTTGATACATTAACTAAACCTCCACCACCGCCTGTGCTAGTAGTCGGTTTAACGGGATTGTCAATAGTGGAACTCATGTACCCATAAAAACAAGAAAGGTCAACACCAAGCAAATCAGAGGAATTATATTCTTTTGATGTTTTTAATGCTTCAGATGATTTAACAAAAACACTAGTTATAATATTTGTAATATCAAATTTCATATTATAACTTGCTAGTTCTGGGGTGCTAATGTAAATCCCCTTTCCCAACCATTCATCACGATTATAAGGTTCAATCACTGGTTGGCTGTCAGTGGTAAAATAGAAATCTGCAAAAACATTATTATCAAAAATTAAAGACCTTATAATATTGCCTGTAGGTATTTTATCGAAAATTACATTGATTTTTTTTTCCATTGGATTAAAATTTTGAATATCATTGTAATCTGGTTGATGATAATATTCTATTGGCTCTAAAAGTTTAGCCATGCCTTTTCTTTCAAGTAATTGTTTTATTAAATTATATACTGTGTCATTAGTACTGTAAGCATAATTTTTCATATTTAATGTTCGATTATGGTCTTGACATTGGTAATTCCATAAACCAGTATCTTCATCTTCTTCAACACTTAAAATCCTGCCTCTAAAAGTTTCATGTGCATCACAAAAAATATTAAGTTGTACAAATCCTTGTGTTAAATCAATATATTCTGGACTGGTGAAAGTCATGGTTTTAATACGCATATCTGTTTCTTTGATACTGTATTTTACCCATTGCATATTTTTCCATGAAGTAAATTCATTATTTGTTTTATTGTACCTGCACCATCTAACATAAGTTTCGGGACTAGTTAATTTTACCATATTTTTCAATCTCCGTTTATGTTAAGTTTAACAAGCAATCACGAGTGTTATTATCAAATAACCCTGTTACATTAAGCCCATACTCGTACTGAAAATCTCGTTGCAAAAGTGTAACAGCTAAAACTACATTTTCATCATATATTCCATCAACTGGAAGTGTAGCACCATCTTTAAAAAGATAATACCCGGCATTTTTAAGTTTTTGTTGTAATGCTTCAACACATGTGCTTTTAGGGCTTGCAGGAGTTAATGGTAAATCACATTTGGATAAAATGATACTACTAGTATTGTTGTTAGTTGTATCATTGTTTCCTTTATTCACTAGTGAAGTATCATTTACTGCGTCCTTTGCATAATATTGTTGAAAGTCAAGGCTCCATATAGCCTCATTCCTAAACTTTTGTTCTGATTTACAACTAGTAATTAAATATTCTCCATTAGTAACATCAATGGCTTCAGTTACGATAATATGTGTAGAACCTTCAGTCAACCATTTATCTAACTGGTCTTTAACTTTCATTGTTCCTTCAGTGTCACTAGTATTAACAATAATATCTACTGAAAATGTTTTACCATTGTAACCTGCATTGTAAAAATGCACATACGCTTTTTTCTGCAAATCAGAATGTAAAGGAGTGGATTTAATATTAATTTCAGAATCCACTTTTACACCAGAATCCTGCACCACCCTTAAAGGCACACCATCTATTTCAAAAAAAGTCATCTACATTGTCCTCCCTGCTGTTTCATTATCCCAGTGCAATTCCCGTTTTATTGTACCAACAATTTCTTGTATTCTGTCTTCATTGTCAACAGAACCAATTTCCATATTAAGCACTATTTGTGGCTTGTCCTGTGCATTACCCGTTGCATTTATTAGTTTACTGTTTGCAAAAACATTACTATCCAAATCCATAACACCGGAACCGATTAGATTATTGAAACTTCCCTTGAAACCGTTAACAACACCTGTTCCCCACTTATAACTGTTAAGTTCTGCGTCTTTCGCACTCTTAGGGATTTCATCTGCTGTTTTTTCAAATTCAGATTTAACAACTCTTCTAATGAGCATTGGTGAATGGAATCCTATACCATTAAAGAATGCTTTAACTAAATCTAAACCTGCTTGTAATCCTGCAGCTGCAATATTCACAGCTGCTTGTTTAATCTTATCAACAATCTTCATAAATTCAGAATAAACAGTTGATGGTAACTTGCTAACTTGACCTATAAGGTTACTCACCATTTTCGAACCGGCAGATAATGCTTGACTTGCCATGCTACCCGCCCATGATACTGCATTACTAATCATTTGTGAAAAGAACGCACTTATCTGTCCGGGTAAACCTGCAATATAACTTATAAAACTCAAAAAAGCATTAACAACCATCATCACAAAGTTTACAATGGAAGCTATCCCGTTTGCAACAAAAGTATAAATTTCTTGACCTAACTGCACAAACCATTCATATAAGGCAGTTAATGCTCCAATGATTCCGCCCCATATCATTTGACCAACCATTAAAAGCTGTTCACCCAACCAATTTATTGCTTCTCTTACTTGTTCACTGTTAAAGTAAAGATAAATCAATATCGCAATTAATGCAGCTATAACAATTATGATAACAAGTATTGGACTTGCAACAGCCCATTCTGCAATTGCTAAAGCAGCAGCACTAATAGCTGCCGCAGCTTTTGCAGCAGCAGCAGCCATCCACATCGCAACAGTTTTTAATGCATTAAAACCTGCAAGTGCAACTTTTTTAGCTAATCCTACAAATTGCAATGCAGCACTTTTAGCAGCACGTCCTGCACCCAATACAGTATCTTTTAACGACACAAGTGCTGCTTTAGCCCCATCAAAACCGAAATTACGTATGCCTCTGAATCCATCAGTAACCATGCTAAGAGCAGATTTTACATCTGTCGCACCGGTTACTGTGCTACTTAATGCCGCTGAAAAATTACTAATAGGTCCTGCAGTCCCACTAATTTTCATGGTTAAAGCATCAAGCCCTGCAGTTATTTTCCCAGTCCATCCTTGTGCATCTTCTTGAGCTGCACTAAGACCTTCAACAGTACCAGCTGCCTTTGCAGTTTCAGCACTTGCATTTTGTAATGTTCCAGCTTCCAAATCAAGTAACTGTTCAAGTTTAGCAACATCCCCTTGTGATTCTTCAACCGCTTTATTAAATGCACTTCCTGCTTGTCTTGCAGACCTGTACCTTTTATTAATCTTAGATAATGCAACAGCTGCTTGGTCAGCACTAACGCCGTACTTATCCATGTTAGCACCACTAGTAGTCAAGATACTACTAAACGTGCTAACATCGATGTTAGTTTCGGCACTAATATATCCTAAAGCATTAAAAGATTCCGAAAGATTATCGGCACCAATTCCTGCTCTTCCTAAAGCACCCATCAAAGCATCAGCTTCAGACCCAGACATGTGGAAAGCAGTTTGCAACATGTGAGCATTATTCATTGCATCATCCATAGCCGCAGTATTAGGTTCTAATCCTGCATTTTGCATTCTCTGTAAGTAGATTGCAGCATCATTTGCACTAGTACCAACTTCGGTGTATGACATCGCCAGCTCTCTTACTTGTTCTGTGGAATATCCAGTATTAACTGCAACCATACCAACAGTTTCATTAATTGATATAAATTGACTATTTGCAGCACCTACTTTAGCAGAAATATTTCCCATGGCTTGACTGACACCAGACCACTTCATCGTGTTATTAGAAAATGTATCAGTGTTTTCAGATAATTTTTCAGCTTCTTCTGATGCCCCACCTAATTGGTCTGCTAATTCACCAGCACCATCTGCCGCATCACTTAAACCTCCACTATCTACACCGTCAAGGCTACCTGCGAGGTCATCAGCTGCATCAGTAGCTTCACCTAATTCCATTACTACTTGCATTGCAGCAGTTTCGATTTCGCCTAAAGACCCGGAAACAGCCATTCCTACTTCTTCGCCTTTAGCCATTAAATCTTCAAGTAAATCGTTTAATGATTCTAATTCTGCAGAATCTACTTCTACATTGACTTTTACTGTTGTTTCGTTACTCATAATAATCAAAAAAAATAAATAAGCTTTATATATAATAAAAGAGAAAGTTGAAAACAATTAAAAAAATGGAGTGTGAAATTATGAGCAATGATTATCCAATACCTTTTTATTTTTTATTTAAAGGTAGAAAAATGACTAAAAAAGAAGCTAACTGGGACAATTTAATAACTTTTATAATCTTTGCACCCGTTGCAATAATAATAGGATTAATGATGGTATCTGTAGCACATTATTGCTATACAATACATGATTATTTCAACACTGTATTATTTTCAATAATGACATTTTTATATGTGTGCTGGTGGATTAATCCAAAAGAAAAAAAATAATTTTTATATAACCACAAACGGCTTTTGTTTCATTTTCCATTTGAAATACTCTTCTTTCATTGTTAAGGTAGCAGTTAACTGAATTTTAGTTGCTTCACTGGTTTTACTGTAAAACCTGTCGCCTGCAATGTATAATTCAGTTAGGTACCCTCCTGCACCACTACCTCTTTCTAAAAATCGAATATTTGTTTAGTTAATTCTTTTTCTTCTTCTTTGTTACGTTTTACTCCGGAAATCTTTTGTATTTCTAGGAAAATATCTGTCACTGTACCGGAAGGCAATATGCCAATTAATTCTTTAGGAAAAGGTTCTTCATTAGTATCTAATAAACCTTTTTCCACTATACCCAATTCCAAACTTCTTTTAGTTTTTAAATACATGTTTACACATGTATTCCACTCTTGAGAAGATAATGGGCGAATTATTGCACTGCCCATTCTTCCATCTGGTAGTTCCACAGTAATGGGTGTCCTGTTATCAATCCCATCACGTATTAAAGATTCCAAATCTAAAATTTCATTATCTAAATTTTCTTTCCCTAATTCTCCTTTAGTCATATTTAATCAACCCTTTTTATTGTTCGCCTTCAATTTTCATGCTTTCTGCCATAAATTTAAGTGTTTCCGCAGTCATGTCTTCAGCATTCATTTCATACTCATTGCCATCAACAAGACAACCAAGATAGTGCCTGTAAATAGTAAATTGTTCATTATTTTCATTTACAATAGTTTCTGCAATAGTAATAGTTTTCTTTTCTGTTAGCATAACATCCATAAGTTGTACTAATGCCATGTATTCATCAAAATCATCAGTTTGTAATTTACTGATTTCTAATGTGTGTGGAATGTTACCCACCCCACTGCTTTTTGCACCATCAAAAGTTTGTGTGGTACTGCGTTTGACTTCAGGGGAACCTTTAACACCAGTTCCTAATCCAATCCTTCTACCTGCAATATATATTTCTTTTTTAGTAGCCATTTTATTCAACCTCCACTACAACATAGACATCAATATTAGTAATTACACCTGCAAACAATAAACTGTCTAAATAGACATCAACGCAGGATGGTTTATCGCCCGGTAACACATTGTAATTAATATCTTCAAGTAAATTTAAATTACCTACAAAATATTGTTTTTTGGTTTCAATATGTGATTTAATACTAGCACGGGTGTTAGCTGTGTTTTTGTCACCGAGGAACTCTTCAAATTCCATTCCTCTTACAATGTAGTCTTTACTTCTTTCAATGTACAAATCTCTTCCGCATGGCTGTTCACTGTTAACGACTACATATTTATTATTAATACGGTCTAAACATCTTAGAACAGTTATTCCTGCACCGACTAATTGAGTTCCTTCCTCATTTTCACCAAAACTATATTCTGGTGTTGCATTAATTACATCTGGCAATTGAGCCATAGTCATACTAGTATCTACTTTTAAACCTGCAATATATCCGCAATAAAATGCAGCAGATTCAACAAGGTTTAATTTAACACCATTCGGCAAAGTCCATTCTTGATTAATTAATCCATATAAACTGCCTTCTTGGAATTTAACAGCAGTTGCTTTTTGTGCTTCAACATCAGCACGATTAAGTGCTAATACTGTTCCAACTGGTTTTTGTAAATCGTAAGATTCATCAAGGAATGCTATTACCATTTCAACTGCAGTATCTTCTAATTCTGCAGCTACAAATAATATGTCAAATTTTTCACCTTTCAAAAGGTTTAATGCAGCCTCTAATTTTGCAACTGTCATTTCGGTTTCTTTATTATCCCCTGTGCCAGTTGTTATGTTTGCAGCAATAATACTAGATGCACCTTTTCCTCTTTGGAAAAGTTTATCCAATATTTTACAACCCATAAGGGTCTTGTCTACACCAAGTTTTTCTTGCGCTTGTCTTAAGCTGGTAAATGCTTGTAATTTTGTTTCTTCACAATCAAAAGCACCAATCACTGCAATACTTCCAGCCATGCCGGGTTGAGTGATAATTTTTGTTTTAGTTGGTTTAATACTTACTTCCGGTATTACTCCCATTATTTCACCTCTAAATTATGTTTTAAAAATTCTTCTAAGACTTTCTCTAAGTCTTCCTGTTTGTTTATTTCAATCCCTTTTGCACCAATATATTCCTTAAATCCTTGTTTGATTATGAAGCTGACTTTTATATCACGTATTGCTTCTGAAAAATCAAATGGTTCTTTAGATTGAATTGTTTCTTCTGCAGCAGGTTTTTCTTCTACTGCGGGTTTGTTCTTTTTACCCATTTTCGCCCTCATTATCTTTAATAATTATTTTGCAAACTTTTTCGAACTCATCTTTGTTCTCCACCCACTTAACTGCAGGTGTTTTGAATTGTAACCGAATATGTCCTTTCTTAACAAGGTAATTCCCTTTTTCATAAACTGGATTAATATTTCGCACCACTAGTCTTTGGGAAAGAAATTCATCATTTTTAAGCACCCGGATAATTTCATTGGTAACTGTTTTAATAACTTGAATTGCTTTCTCGTAACTTAATTTTTTGGTTGAAATAATAATCTCCACTAAATCCGTGAAAGATTGGCTGGTGTCCATTAATGCTTGATTATTTTCCGCACTAACACATGCAACATGTATTGCGTTAATTTCATCGTCCAATTTCTTATCAGGATAGTTAATATGGTAATGTTTAAAAAGTTCATGCCCTTGTTTTTGGCTTTCTAAAAGTGCATTTAAAATTCTTGTATCAGTTGATAGCATTGTTAATCGCCTCGTCAATAATGTTAACTGCTTCGCTGTTTATTTGTTGAAAAGCAGGTTCTACAAATGGTTTACGTTGTGATGGTCCACTGTAATTTGTAAATACATCATCACCATCTATTTCAAAATGTAAAATACTAGCATTAACTGGTACTACTGCACCTCTACCATATTCCACATATTTAGCATAATCCAATGGAGTTCCAATGTAATATTCAGTACTACTAGTTGCATCAACCGTAATGCTACCTATAAGTTCTCCAGTCACTATGCTTCCATTACTAGTGATGAAATCTTCCTGTAAACTTTTAGTTTTATCAGCCACATCCTCTATTCCATCTTCTGCACCGGATTGAATGTCATCTTTAAGTGTGGTTAGCATTCCACCAATTTCTTCAAAAATGTCAATGCCCTCACAATAGGATATTGTTGCATCAATACTATCAGTAGATAATTCCACACGCACTATAGTGCCTAAATCATCAACCATGTGAAATCAAATCCTTTTAAAATACATGCAGTTGGAAATATCTGTAAGGTTTTAATCCTTTTTTAGCAGAACCTATTAATTCGTCACCATAACCAATTACATGGGTTTCATCTTGTTGGTCATAGACTTTTAAATTGTATTTTCGCCAAAGTAAACCAGCACACCACATAACAGCAGATTCTTGTATTTCTTCAAATTCATATCTGCGATATCTACCGGGCTGATGCCCTATGTGTTTTGAAACCTGTTTCATTGTTAGTTTCCAAAAACGTTCAAGTTCCAATGGTGTTATAGTATGCACCTCGTTAAGGCTACCATATTCATCGGGATTTAAAAAAGGTTGCATAGGTTCATCTTCCGGTGTTATTTCATCTTTTAGTACAACCCAGCCATTTAACCAGTTAAGGATTTCATTTTGAATTTCTTCTGTGTATTTTATTTTCAAGTGTAATCCTCCAGTATAAAAAAAAAAATTAAATTAAATTAAAAATTTTAAAAAAAAAATAAGTTATTATGAATAATTAAAACATCTATGTTTTATCATTCATAGTAAATGGAATAGCTAAAGTATCTTGGTCGTAATGTACTTTTGCATCACCTTTAACTAAAAGTGCAACTTTATAACCTAATACATCTATATCCCATTGGTTTTTAACTTCAATATCTCTCATCATACCAAAGATAATGTTTTGTGGCTGTCCGATAAATCCGTAGAGCATTTTATCTTTAGCAGAACCAGATGCTTTATATTCGTCACTGGTAAATTTCATTTTATCGTAACCATTAGCGGTGCGCCTTAATACGTTATCTTGTACTAATTCGATTCCTAATAATTTGGTCATTTTACCATCTTGGAATATTGCATCACCAAGGTTGGTGTTTCTGTCTTTTGCAATCTCTGCCATTAAACGTGCATAAATTTGAGGAGGTAAAACACATCTTGCATTTCCAACATCACCGTCTTGGTCTATGTATCTTTCAATTGCAGCTAATAAACCGTCCCCGATTTTGTTTTTGTAGGTTAAAGTTGCTAATCCATTAGCTTCTTTAGTAGCATCAGCTGATATTGAACATAACTGGGAAATGATACCGTCTGCTTCTTTGTAACCAGTACCTTCGCCTGCAATAGTAGCTACAGAACTGTCTGCGTATAATCCCCATTTTTCAAATGCAGGACCCATACTTTCAGATAATAAGCCAACATAGGTGTCCATGAAACCATCTTTTTCGATATTCTCTTCTATAAAGTTATCACTGATTATGGTTTTAGCTTGTAATGGTTTTGCAAGTAATTGTTTACCTGTTTTCTTAGGGTCAATTTCAACACTGGTTAAAGGTGCTGATGCACCGGTGCCAGTTCTTTGGGTTTCCAATTCTACATCTACATCTAAATCATCAAGATTATGTTGTAAACTAGACATTGGTAATGTGGTGGATTGTTCAAGTAAAACTGGTGTGTCCACGACACGAGTAAAGAATTTGTCAAAGGTGGGTGTAGCCCAACCCGGTTTTAATTTTCCAGCATCAAATGGTGCATCATCAAATTTCATCATGAAATCTTTCTTGTTTTTTAAATTGTCGTATATTCTAGGCATAATTATTATCTCCTGTATTTTTTAAAATTATATTCTCATGTATTTTTTATTCCTACCTTTGCTGTCACGGGTTTCGGAATTTAAAAACTGCTCTGCAGCAGCATCATTTAAAGTATTGTCTACCACTTTGGTGGTGGATTTTGTTAAAGTGTTTTTGGAATCATTTATTCCTTCTTTAGTTTCACCTTCGGATTTTTCGAGTTTTTCTTCTTCCTCTTTTTTATCCTCTTCTGCTTTTTCTAAAGTTTCATCAGCATCTTCTGCTTTCTCTAAAGGTTCTTCTTTTTTAGCAGCTTCTTTAAGTGCAACAATTACAGCTTCAGCTACTGCTGCAGGTAATTGTTCAAGCAATTGCGCATTGGTTAAATCTTCATCTGCTTTTTCAAGTGTTTCCTCTTCTTCTTTAGGGTCCGCAGTTTCTTCTGCTTTCTCTAAAGGTTCTTCTGGTGCTGTTTCTTCAGATTTTTTTAAAAACGCATTTATAGTTCTTTCAAATAAACCTGCAGGCACAGTGCCTTCATTTTCAATTTCTTTTTGTTTTTCATTATCGGTCATATTATCACCATCAAAATTTGTACTCTTTGCAAGGAAAGAGCCATATTCTAAAACTTCCCATTTAAAGCCATTGGCTGCATTATCAACTAATGAAATAAATAAAGGGTTAAGTTCATCAGCATCATTTAAATCTTCATAGCGCAATGATTTGTTTAGGAAGTTAATATTTTCATTTAACCCATCATCACCGACAGCACCAAGACTAAAACCGTTAAGTTTCTGGTCTGTTACCATAGTTTTGATTTCTGGGTTTACTACCATTACAGAAGCGGTCCATGATTTAGCAGGGACTTTTTGCCCTGCTATCTCTGTTTCGGTTTCTGTTATAGTATTTTCTAAAGTATAAACACCAAAATTTTTAATGAAGGTGTGTTGTACATCAGTTTCATGTGTTAGGTAATTTGTGAATATTTTTTTAATATCTTCAGCAGTGCATGCTTTGTCATTGGTGGCATCGGTCATTCCGCAGGGTATTACCACACCCCGCAGGTATAATGCATCTTGTTTTTCTTTAATTCTCATAATCTTTTATTCTCCAAAGTATTCAATGTCGCACTGGCAGTTTATTATGTTTCCATCGGAGCCTTCTGGGTCGCATGGGTAAAGCATTTTGTCCACGCCACCGCTTTGTTCATTAAACACGTTAAAATAGTCTTCTAAATGTATTGTTTCGCCATCCATGTTAGAATGCCGTGTGTTATCTAATTCACTCCATATCCACTTTTTTTGTGTTATGGGTGGGTCTAATCCTTTAGCTTCAGCAGTTTCATTTACAAGTAATGCTTCTTCATAACTTGACACCATTTGTGACTGCTTTGCAAGGTTCAAGGCTAAATTATCCAAGTTACGATAATTCAAAGTCTGATTTAATAAATCTGTATTAATCCCTGTTTGCGCTGCAACATTTAGCAACTCCATGCGATTAAAAGTTTTAGGATTATCCTGCTTCAAAACATTATATTTAGCTTTATCAATTACCTGCGTCTGCATAATCTGTTTAACATATTTAACGTTGGTGTCAATCCTGCTCAAAATCAAATCGCAGTAGCGGGCAGTGTATTTTTTTCTTTTTTGGTCAACTTCGATTTTAACGTTTAAATCAGCATCAATTTCATCATTACGTAGAACCCTGCGGTAATCATTTGAAACAAAAGTAGAAGACAAATAATAAACAACGGGGTAAACGTTTAAATGGTTTATTTTTTTTCCCGGTTCTTCTACAATGCTGTCTATTAATTCATTATTGTAAATTTGAAACCGTTGCCCTATTTTCCAGTTTCTTTTTAGGTCAATAGCAGATTTAATAAGGTAAAAGTCTGATTTAGCAATCCGGGGCTTTTTTAAAAAAATCATAAATTTTTAACCTACTGCATTTTTAATAAAATCTAAAGCATCAACAAGGTCATCCTCATCTGCATCGGTTATGCCCAGCACGTTACCATTGTAAAGTCTTTCTTTCATGTATGGTGCAGTTAAATCAATATCTGTGAAATCTAGGTCTGGCATTATTTTCATTAATAATAGAATAGCTTGTTCTAGTGTGATTAGTCCTTTATCCATTAAGCCGATAAGGTTTTGCAAGTCTATTTGCTTTTTATCAGTAAACACTGGTGTTTCAATTTCTATCTCTGCATCTATGCCCCAGAATATTAAATCAAATTTATCAATAAGTAATTCGTTTTTAAATTGTTCTTGGTTTAATGCAATGGTGTATATTTGCCATATTATATCGGATTTGTTACTGTTCATGGATTCTGTTTCATCATTAATTAGTAAACGGGTTTTAGGTATACCATAATCACTCATTACTGCATCGTCACATGATGCACTAAATTTTTCAAGATAGTCCCAGTTATCGTTACTTACTGACACGTAATCTATTTGTATTTCTGAATCTGGGTCAAGCCTTTCCAAGTACATAACAAGTGTACCGGTACCTGCATCACGTATTTGTCGGCGTAATTTATCTTCTGGCTTTTCCCCTTTTTCGTCAGCTCTTTGTGGTGGACCAATAAAGTTTAATATACCATCAAGATTGTTTCCCTCATTAATGTTTTCAGCGTTAAACATGTCTAGGTTGATTTTAGCTAAAGCCAAATCGTTATCCGGGTACCATTTCGGCACATCGTAAAACTCATGTGTTGCACCACCACCAAGCCATAAGCAAACTGGCATTTTTTTGTGTTCTTCATCGTTAGGGTAATCATCAAGCTGGTCAAATAGTTTTAGTTTATGTTCACCGGTTTGCACTCCACGTTGCACTGCATAATATAATTCACCAATTTTTCTTATGCATGCAGTTTGTGCAGGGAATTGTTCTAAACGGATGGGAAGGTCTTCGCCTTTTTCGTTTTTCCGGAATACTATTTCGCAACAGCCCCAGCCGTATTGTTCTCTTTCTTCTACTGCAAGGCTTAATTGATATTTGTTATATTTGTTCCAAAATTCTTCTAATGGTGCTATATCTACTTCATCTATTTTTGGTGTGAATACAAAGTTTTGCAGGATAGTGTCTTGTGCTAGTACTTTGGTGCATTTGTTTAATCTTCCATTGTTTAAAACAACGTACCGTGTTATATAAGGAGATACTTCTGGTTGAAGGTAACCTCCACCTTTCACGTAATCTAATTTAACAGTTGTGCGGTCAAAGTCTGCATCTATACTGCTTTTAATTAGCTTGTAGTCCGGGTTGATTTCTTTTTCTATTTTCATGTAACGTTAACTCCACTATTCATTATTTTCTTGATTTCCGTGTATGCGTAACCTAATGCGTCTAATTCGTCTGGTGATTTGTTTTTTTTCATTACTAGTGGGTCGGGGTGTATGTAAATGAATTGGTCGAATAAATCGTCTAGGTTTAAACTATCGTCAAAATATAATTGGTTGTTTTTTACTGCCAAAGCAATGGGTCTTGCTCGGTTGTATTTGCTGTGGCTTGCTGGTGTTCCTTTTACTATTATGCCGTGCGGATAAGTGATGTCTTGTAAGACTTGTTTCCAGTGCCGGAGGCTGTAAAGACTATCGGAACCGGGTTCGTTTTCAAAATTAATAATATTAGTATTGTAATTGTTGTATTCGGTTTCCACAAACGTGCATATATCGTTCTCGGGATAGGGTGTGCTGTTTGCGTAAAGGTTTGTTAAAATAAGTTTGCCGTTCTCAAATAGTGTTAGGCTTAATGCTGCAGTTTTATCTTTTCCACCTGCAGCCTTATCTATTCCTATTACATTATAGAGGGGCGTGTAATCTTTGTAATCGTTATGGTTTATGGTGTGTGCTTTTAATTCAGCCCGGTTTATGAGATCTCCTTGTGCGGGTCTGTATTTCCAGTTACCAAACTTCTGGTATTGTTGGTCTATGTAGTCCAACTGTGACAAGCTTCCACTGTAGGCTTCTTTGTCAATGTATGGGTTGTCACGCCAGTCAATACTGACGTAAGGGAAGTTTCCATCTACAAAATTTTCTACTAAGTATTCTGTACTTGGTCCACCCGGGTTACTTAGGTTTAACACATGCAAAGGAATACTGCTAGTGTTTCTTAAACTCCTGTTTTGAAAACTTAATATTCCCGGTTCTAATTCCGATGCTTCATCGTTTACTATGCAATCATAGCTGGCACTTTTTAATTTGCCTTTTTGGTCTTCTTTGTCAAAGGCTTTAAAATAAATCGTGTTTTGTTTTTTGTTAGGTGCAACAATTCTTGGTGTGGGTGATTTGTAATAGTCGCAGCATAGGTCACCAAGCCTTTCACTGTCACAGCACCAGTCTACTGCGTTTTCCCATATACTATCAGTATCTAATAATTCACCATAATTTTTACGTGTTACTAGTGCAGTGTAATCTGGTTCACGTAGGTATTGTACTACTGCCATTGTTCCGAGGTAGGTTTTTCCTCCGAAACCTCCTGCACCTGCTAGTACATAGTTTGGTAGTATTTCGCCTTTACTGTTTGGTGTGTTTTCTTTGTTTGCTAGTATTAATGGTATTGCTTGCTTGGGATATGGCTTGTATTTTACGTAGGGGTTGTCTAGTATGGTGTCATGGTATAGTAGTTTGTCACGCTGGCTTACGCTAACGCCGTCTAACCTTTCTATTAACATAAATATTTTCCCCTGTATTTGTTCCAATGTTTTATTGTTATAAATCGACAGTTCCAGTTTGAAAATTTACCCTAAATTTGTTGTAAACAAAAGGTGTTGCGAATCTACAGTTCAGGAATAATTAATTACTGTCCTTTTCTTCTAAACTTTCATCCACTGCTTTTAATTTATCAAAAACACTTTTCTCTTTGCCTTCAAAATTAGTGTTAATAACATCTGCAACCATGCTAATATCTAAGTTAGTATTTTTTAATACTTCATCAATATTACCCATGTTACGTTGCTGGTTTTCAATATTACTTAAACCATTAGCTGCATCATTTAAACCTTTAAGTTTGAGGTGTGGTTTGGTGTGTTCATCTTCCAGTAAAGCCTTAACTGTGTTGTTAATTGCATTACGCACAAAATTATTATTATCGTAATTAGTTACAATATCCTGCACATACTTCTTTGCAATACTTGTATGGGCGTCTTTTAGGACATGGTTGTCGTAGGCTTCTGCTCTTTCAACCCAATTGTTTCTACTGGAGTATAATGCTAATTGATGCAGTTTTGTAATATCTCGTCTGTTTCTTTCTAGATATTCTTCAAGTTTTTTGAGGCTGCGTCCTTCTTTTAGTTTTAGGTATGCACAGAATACTCTGTAGGCTTTTGGTGTTTCTATGTAGTTTCCTTCGTTGTCGGTTAGTCTTGCCCATATTTCTTTCATGTTTTTTTCCTCGTTTTTGGTTTGTGTTTTTGTTGTGTGGTGTGTATTGTTCTTTTTTTCTCCTATAGTTTTCTCTAAACATTTATATACTCTAATGGAGAAAGTAAGAGTACAGAATGATTAATACAGGTGATTTAAAATGAACCATATAGAAATAGATAACGGAAAATTTACAACATTAGTAAGTAACTGGGATAGTGCATTACGATTAATAGCAGTTGAACATAAAGCTTTAGATATACCATTAAAAGACTACACCATATTTAATATTAAAACAGAATCTTTTTTACCAGTAAATGTAAAACACTTATTAATTTAAAAAATTACTTCTGAAGCAAGCGCCCTTACTAAAGGATTTAACGGCGCATACTCGGAATACTCTGTTTCTGGTCCAAGATTATACACTGCAACAAAATCGACTTCAGGATATACTAGTTTTAAGCAAACAAGTGTTTCACCACTACCTGTGGGTAAATAAACAGGGCTGCTTAATTCACCAAGATATTCTTTATACCTCATTGCAATGATGAGCATTAATTCCATGTTTAAATGTCCACTAGTAGCATCAAAATAATCTGGGAATAAATATCCTATGCTTTGCTGGCTGAACCATACATTTGCATCTAATACACCATGTTCACCTATGTGTAAAACATCTAATCCTTCGTTTTCTAATGCTTCTGCAGCATTACCGCAACTAAAACAAATGACTTTTTTATTTAATCCTTTTATGTATTTTTTAATTGCTTCTGCCCTTATTTGCTTATGTGGAAAAGTTAAATACTTTTTATTCATCGTCTTCATCCTCTATTACTGGGTAATAATCTTTTATACTGTTTAATTCACCTTTGTAAAAAACTAATATGTTTTGATGCACTTTCACGATTTTCCTGTTCTTCATACTGTTATTTGCCCTTATAGGTGCAGTACCAATACTGTTTAATAAAACAATATCATTATAAAAACGGAATCCTATTTCTTCCATTATCTTAACATTATCTGCAACAAAACACCTGTATTGTCCAGTCTTTTTATCCCGGATTTCACCAACCTTTAAAACCAAAAAACTATTAGGTTCTAGCATGTTGTAGACTTTTGAGAAAATATTTTTATACTGTTCCATAAATTCCTCATAAGTACCTAATGCACTCATGTCTTCTTTACTGTAAACTTCCAAATCATAATAAGGTGGGCTGGTAAAACACAGGTTAAAACCAGTATCAGTAATTATCTCGTCAATATTGTTACTATCGCCATCATAATAATTAACAGCCATATATCCTGCAGTTTTATCTTTATTTAAATCTACCTGTTCGGGGCGTATTTCTACTGCATGGTATTCTAATCCTAGCTCGCCTGCTACAACACCTTTTGTTTGCTCCCCTCCAAAAGGGTCAAGTATCTTAGTGTTTTCTCTTCCAAACCATGTGTAAATGATTTCAACTAATACTGGGTCAAAATTAGATGTTCCTTCATTAATAGAAGAAAATAAGCTGTCACCATCATCAGAACCAGATACTTTTCCAAATTCAGTGTTTCGGGTTTCACTAAGGTTGCCGGTTATTTCTAACCATTCTCTTTTACGTGTTTGCCATTCTCCGTTTTTAGTATCTAATACTGAAAATGGAGGTACAATAAAACGCTGGGAAAGGTTGCCTTTTTCACTACCATCAATATCATATTTACTGCCTGCAGTATCATCACCAGTATTTAAATTAGTTAATTCTAACTCATCAAAACCTGTTAATTCAACGTCAAAATGTTTTAATTGTAAATCTTCAAGTAAAGGCACGAGTTTACTTTCATCCCATTCACCACTAATTTTATTTAATGCTAGGTTAAGAGCTTTTTCATGGTCTTCACTTTTAACAGTGAAATCAGTTGAATTAAATACCCAGCCAATGTCACCAAACCTTAATAGTTTTAATTCCTCATTTAAGGTTGTGTCTTCCATGAACTCATTGAATAAGACATCATATCTTTGATGTCCACCAATAATACGATTATTTTTAAGATTTACAATTATTGGGTCAACCAATCCAAACTCATTAATGCTTTTTTCAAGTTTACTGTATTCCGCATCACTTATTTTTCTCGGGTTGTACCCTGCAGGTTTTAAATCTGTAATATTAATAGTTTCAAATTCCATAATCTTTTTCCCACTCTATTTTTGTTTTATATTATCATAATATTCCGCAGAATTAACTGTTGTTTTTTTATCTGCCTTGTTAATTTTATCAATATCTCTTCCCACCATTTTAATAGCAGTTTTTTGGCTTTTATTATCTAGTTCATTGAACATTTCTAAAAAAGAATCTTGAATGTATTTATCTGTTTTAATTAATTCTTCTTTCTTCTTTTTCTCTGCCCATTTATCTATTGAGCCAATTGTAGCCACAGCTAATACTAAAAAGAATACTCCTAGTATTGCCATGTGGTTTGTGAAATTATATAACATTTCATTAACAAATATTGCGTTAAAAATAAAAGTTACTCCTAAAGTAATTGATGTCACACCAACAGTTGATTTTATAAAACCATTTATCCATATTAGTTTTTTGTAATCAATTGTTTCTTCTAAGGTTTTTTGCAATGTTATTCCCCGTTTTGGATAAAATAATTGGATTTGTACCTAATATCTAAGTACCATACGATTAATGCAACTATTCCTGCGACTAATGATAATATTAAACTTTGTGTTGCTTCTGCCACACCGAGCATTGCCATTAAAGGCATTAAAATCGCTGTCAAAATACTAGTTAAGTTTCCTAAATTTTCCATGTTAAAATCATCTCCGTTTTTTTGTTATGTAAATTCGTCGCCGGGAATTGCACCCGGAACCACGACCTAAAAGTAAAAAATAGCTGTTTTCTTATTTTACGACGATATATAATTAAAAGCACTGGGTAATGGATTAACCCAGCGCCTAAAAAGATTTTTCTCGACTAAGGAGGAGAAAAAAAATGCAAGTGGGTGAGCATTAGGATTTAAACCTAAAAAAAAGAGTAGTTTAATTTTTTACGTGTTTTTTTCATGTGTAAAATAAATAGAGTGGTGGATTTAAAAGATTTTAATAAAATAACTTTTTTTCGAGTATTTGCTACAATGCCCATTGGTTGTTAAAAAATTTTAAACTATTCTAGTTGCTCACCATAAGAAGTTTGGATTACACCTTGTTCTAATAATACAAGCCCGCAGCATCCACAAAACACTATTGCGTGATGAGTGTCTTCGATTAAATGGCGTTTGTTGTTTTTTTCACATTCACATACTAGATACTCAATATCGTCAGCATTTTTGGTGTGGTGTAGGCTCATATTTTTAGAGGTATTGTCCAAATAAATTAATTTTATTTTTAGTAATAAAATTTTTTTTTGTGTAGAGCAACATTAGGTTGCCCTCACTATTATATAGGACTTACTGTAGCAGCACGGGTATATGATTTAAAAAAGTGTAAAAAAAGATGAACGGGTTTTAAAGATATGGGTCTACATCACGCACTGGGTTTTTGCTGTTTTGAATGGCAAATAGTCGTGTGATGAAGTTTTCATAGTGTATTTTCTTTAAACCTTGTTCATTAAATATCTTGTATTTTTCTATGTTACAATCCAAGTTTTCCTTTTTCATAACATAAAATATCATTAAACTTATAATTTTTCTGTTGTTTAGTTTGCGGTTTATTTGATTGAAGTTTTTGTACCTGTGTGTTATCATGTATTCGACTTCATTTTTTTGTGACTGGTTTAGTTTGTTTCTTATGCTGGGATGTTGGAATAGTTGTCGGGCTGTCATTATCTTGTCTTTTCCTCTGCGGTCTTGTCTTTCTTCTGTTAGGTAATTGGTTTTAAGGTCTAGTAATTTCTTTTTGTAACTGGTGTTCCATTTAGGGTGTGTTAATATTTCATTTACTGTGTATTTTTGGGCGGTTTTAAGTAAGGGTAATGACAGTTTTAACCCTCCTTTTTGCGTGGTCTTTTTAATGCTTGTTTGTTGTTTTCTTCTAGTGTGTTTGCAATTCTTTCTAGTGCGTTTACTATTCGGGTCATATCGCTGTCGTGTTTTTTTCTTCTTTGCCTTTTATCTGGCACACTGTAAACCATTAAAGTCATCGCTCCTTTATTAGTACAATTTCGTATTCGAATCTTTCTTTTTTTCTTCCTTTTTTATCCACTATGCGTATAATATGTTTTTCTTTTTTTTTGCACCAAAACATTATTTTTCCTCCTTTTTAAATAAAGATTCTATATCAATTAATTCTTCAAGCAGTCTGGTTTTTTCTTTTGGGAGGGGTGTTCCTTTTACTTTGTGGTGGTTTAATCGGACATCTCTTTCTTGTTTTGCGATAGGGTCTTTTGACATTCTGTGTTTGCAGGAATTGAAAAACCATCTTGCTTTTCTTTTGTATTTTTCAATTCTTCTTTTTTTTCTAATTTTGCTTGTTGTCATTTGTTCCTCCTGTTGTTTAGTGGGTGTTTTTTGTCTGTTACTGATGGTTCTTTGAATAAGTTTTTTGTTAAAGTGGTGGGGTCTGTTTTACAATACTCAATACTATATTCATTTAAATTTAGTATATGAGTATGGAAAAAATAAAGATAATCATGATTTAAAATATAATACAAAGTAAATTTCCCCTTTGTTGATATTGCAAACCATGCAGTATTTACTTCATGTTTTGGGCATAAACTTTCAGCTAAATCATCTGCATCTATTTCTTCACCTTGTTTGTCTGTTACATACCACTCCTTCATAACCATTTCACCTTATATTCATCTGTTGATAATTGTATTTCTTCAAAACCACGGTGTTCTGTTTCAAATAGTAAATATAAATTGCCATTAGAATTGATGTAAAAATCGCACCATTCTATCTCGAAATCATGGTATAAAATCAAGACCATGTCTTTAGCTATTGCTATTTTACCATTATGATACACTTCAAATCCTTTAAAATAATTATCGTTCATTTGCCTTGATACTTTTTCTTGGAATTTAGCCATAGATTCTTTTGCTAATCTTTTCCCTTTTTGTTCAGGGGATTCTTCCATCCATTTAGGTTTTTTATAAGGTTTCATTTGTTCCAAACCACCTTAAAATCTTCATTACTTAACTGTATTAAAAACCCACACTTACCTCTGATATATGCTAATCCTGCTTCATCAGTATCAAATTCAAGTTTTCTATTTTTTATATAATCACAATCTTTTTTTCCATTTATTTTTTGATAAATTTCTTCTGCTGTTACTGTTTCACCATCACGGTTTAATACTTTGAATCCACTCATAACCATTCCACCGTAAAATCTGAAGGTAAAGGTAGATATTCATTCCTATTTTTATAAGGACTCCACCACAAACATAACTCCCCTTCTTCATTAGAATCAAACCATAATAACTCACCATAATAAATTGGTCTATGTTTCATTAAAATATCAGCTGCTTCTCTTGCTGTTACTTCTTCACCATCACGATTTAATACTCGGAAACCCTTATTCATAAGTATTCCACCTTGTAATCTGTGTATAAAGCTTTCATATCATATTCCCCTTTTTTATTAGTAGTTACTATGAATAATTTTCCACTTTCATCTAACATCCAAAAAGCATTATCGTAGTCAATATCAGACCATGTTTTAGCTACTTTCTGTGGTTTAACTGGTCTGTTCATCACATCTAATACTCGAAAACCACCACTCATTATTTTATCCCTATTTATCACTAATACTTCATCTATAAATCCATAATTGCATTCTGTTTCTTCTTTTAATTCATCAAATAATTCACCTATGCAATCGTATAGTATTTCTCCCTCTTCACCAGTAGGTTCTGCATTGAGAACATATTTCATTCTCCTTAAGGTTTTAAAAAAGGTTGGTGTTAATATGAAATCTTTTTCCATCATTGTTTCAAGCCCTCTTTTTTGGTGCATAAATATCTTCTAACAATTCTTCTTTTATCCTCCCATTTGGTATCATAAATTTCAAAATCTTTATCATAACCATTTGCAGTTTTATTCATGTTCAGCTAACTCCTTTTCAATTTCTCTTATCTTTTTAATAATGGCCATTTTGACATTTCCCATTTGTGCAAGAGTTATTAAATCATCATTCATAATACCAATCCCAATAATATTTTCTTAAAAAAGAATATAATTTGTATTCATTCATAGTTCCTTTAACTCCTGCTCCACCCTTTCTAAATTGGCTTTTAAATTATCTAATAAACCATATTCAAAATATTCAAGAGTACCGTCTTTTATGTTATCACCATAATTTTTACATAGCTTTTTCCAATAATTGACAAAAAACTCAATACTTTTTACTTCCTCTTGATATATAGCTATTTCTTCTTGTATTTCTTCCCTAGACCTCATATTCCACCTGCACTTGCAAAACCTATTAAACACACTAATAATAATACTAAACATGAAACCTCATTAATCCGCATAATTATATGCCTCCGTTAACTAATTTGCTTTCAACACTACTAATGGCATCACCTAAATCCCCGCCATGGGAAGTTAAACTATGCAGAAGTATTGCATTAAATTTTTCATTAATATAATCCACATTAGAATTTTCCGGTCTACCATAACCACCACCATGGTTTTTTTCTAATGCATCCGGGTCTGCTTCAAGTAAACGGAAATAACCCCTCCTTAATATGTCTGCGCTGCATACAAAATACATTAATTTATTCATATCAGGGTTTTGGTTATGTTTTTTGATACAAATAATTAGATTAAAATAACCGTCATAATCCGGGATTTTTGACCTTACAAAAATGTTAATGTCAACAGTATGCCCTTCACTAATCAAAGCATTAATTTTTTCAAAAATCATTAATTTATATTCTTTAATATCCCCCGTATGCACTCCTGCACTTTCACTGAACCCTATGTAAATCGGGTAATATTTAACCGGTTTGGTTTTTTTAATCCTGCTGCATGGCTTTGGTAATCCAATTAAATGTTTAGGTACTGCTACAGTACCATAAAAATCCTTGTTTTTTTCAAATTTAGGGTCATATTTATCAGTAACAAAAACATTAGTGTCAACATTATATTCTTTTTTTCCACGTTTCATGTTTAGGATAAAATGCTCCCAGCTCTTTGAATCGTTAAAACCGTTGCTTCCATTGGTTTTTTTACTAGCCCATTTATGTTTAGGGTATTTGCTTTCCGTGTTTTCGTTTTCTTCTAGATAATGTATGAAATCGTTCATACTATCGAAATAGTATGTGATTTCAGTTTTACCTTCGAATTTTTCTACTTCTCGGTACATTTTACCTCACCAGTGTTAGTATGGCGCTTCTAACAGCATCAACTTCCGGGTTATCGGAACCATATCCAAAGTCTTTAAAATCCTCAATGTCTACACCACGCAATAAAACATTTTGCACTAAATCTTTATGGCTTAATCCTTTTTTCTTCATTTTATCATAATATAACCCGCACCTTGTACTAAATGATACATTAATCTTTTTTTGACGAGTAACGTAATGTCTTAATGCAATTAATAATTCAACGGTGTCATTGGTGATGATTTTTCTTTCTAATTGGTTGTCGTAGTTCATTTCAATTGTTACAAATCTGTCAAGTGTTGCTTTATCCAATTTATTCCTCCCAGTATAATCGCTAGTCGCTCCACCTATAGTATTTGCACAGGCTATAACACGGAACTCTGGATGCATATCAAATTGTCCGTGAGGGAAGTTAAATTTACCGTTTGCTAATGCCATGTTTAAACATACAATAACTTCTGGAATACTTGCATCAATTTCATCAATACAAAATAATCCTCCTTTAGTAAAAGCTTCAAAAAAACTAGTTGTTTGATATTTTCCTGTTGCGTCCATGTAACCTGTTAATTTATATTCTTCTGTTACTTGGTTGCAGAAGTAATAATCCCAGTCATTTACATCAGCAATTTGTTTTGCCATAAAAGTTTTCCCACTTCCAGTTTCGCCGTAAACAAGGACGGGGATATTTTCAACTAAGAAATCTAATACTAATTCAAATTTTTCATGTATTGATTTTCCTTTTAGTGTTTTCTTTTTGCCTTTATTGGTTTTTATTTCGATGGTGCGTGTGGAGTTTACTATTTGTGTTAATTTTTTGAAATCTTTGTCCATTCTTTTATTGAAAACATCTAGTTTGTCATCACACCTCATTTCCACATCACTTATTTTTTCATGCATTGCAGTGTCTATTTGTTTAACACCTTTGCAAACATGTTCGGATTCTGTGGCTCCGCGTGTTTGGCAATTGCAATCCGGATTACATCCTCCTTCGCCTTCACTTTCTTCTTTTTCTATTGAGCATTTGCGGTCATCAAAAACCCAGTCACCAGTGCTGGTTTTACTTAATGCTTTTTCTAATTCACTATATAATATACTGTCTGGTTCTACAGTAGTTTTAATTCCATCTGTTGTTGTACTTCCTCTTAACATATCTTTTAAATCCATTTATATCTCCTCCAAAATTCTATATATACTTGTTATTATTTCACAGAATACTGTGCTTCTTTCTATTTTATCCACGTGTTTTATTGTAATCTCTAAATCTCCCCAGCTGTCAAAATGTATTTTTCTTATTTGCCATTCACTAGGTATTACATTTAATTTGTCTTGTATTTTATCATGCGTGAGTTTTTGTTCTCCATATTGTTTATAATAAAACGATTCTAACTCGCTCCCTTCTTTAATTATTAATTTAACTTCTTGCATTCTTTTAATCCTCCAATTATTATTATTTTTATGTTTTTGCTTTATTGAACTCCACCCGGTCAATAAAACCATGCCTTAAGCCCCAAACATACTCCTCCTGTATTTCGGCTCGGCTTTTCCTGCTAATGTAAATTTCAGTGTAGTCTTTTTCTTCACAGCAACAAATGCCGGGAAAATAAAAATGTATTTTGTTACAATCCTCTTCAGATAATCTTTCCACATTATAAATCCTGTTTCGTGGTGTGGATTTTGCTTTTCCCAAAAAGGTTACTTTTACTCCAATTTCTTGGAATAATTCCATTATTTTATCAAAACTGTAACTGTTTAACATTTTAGAACCAGCACCCTTCATTATCGTAGCATACATCGCATTTAGGGCAACAACCGATTTCAACTATTTCCTCGTCACTGTCTAAATCCATTTTTATTAGTGGTGTTTTACATTCCGGGCATTCATCGAAATCTAAATCATATTTTTTCATTTTAAATCACCTTTTATTGCTTTTATAATATTATCTGCAGTTTTGCCTGCAATCCCCTCAACACTGCACAAATCAGCATGTGTAGTGTTATCTAAATCCCTGTAAGATTTTAATTTTAATTTTTTGATTATGGCTGATACTTTTTTATGGTTTAAACCATGTATTTGCATTAAACGATTATACACGGGGTTGGCTGTTTTCTTTGGTGTTTTTTTCATTAGTGGTCTTTCATCTAAACATTTCTCGGCTTGACTTTTCATTCGGGCAAATGCTTTAGCTTCTGTAGGTGCAAATATTACTGTGGTGAAAGTGTTTAAACTGTCAACCATGCCCTCATATTGAGAAATACTAAATCTTACTTTGTTATAGTAAAGGTTTGTTAGTGCTTTGGTTTTATCTCCGTCAGTACCAACAATGATAACAAAATGCCATTTATATTTTTCTTTTTGTTCTATTGCTTGGTTTTTAAGCCTGCCGTCCATTATGCTACTAAAAGCGTCGGGATATGTTTTATATTCAAAAACTACTTCACCATCAAACAGGTAGTCGCCAACAATTAATTCTTTTATGCTGGTTTCACAGCCTGCTTTGTTAAAAGCTGTTTCTGCTCTACCTGCTCTTTCTTTTTCATGGCTGTCTATATCTACTTTCAAATGTTATGCCTCCCTGTAAGTATTCCATTCTTTTAATGCAGCCTCACCAATTAGGATGCCTCTGTACTTTAGCACAGTATCAATTATAGGGTTTATGCCTTTGTATTCTCTTAATGCATACACTCTATCCTTTTGTTCTGGTGTTAAATCAGTAGTGTCTTCAATATCCCATGGGCAAATTTCAAGCCCTGCAACTAAATCTTTATGGATAAGGTTGTATTGGTTGAATGTTTTGTAGTAGCCCGGTTTGTATTGGTTGTATGGTTTTTTTCGGGTTCCGAGTTTGCATTTTTGGCAGTAGGGTTCAAAGGATTTGCAACTGCTTTTGTAGCTGTGAGTATATATGTTTTTGATGATATTTTTTAGTTCATGAGGGGATAGTGGTTTATTTAATTGTTCGTTCAATTTTAAACTAGTTTCATAAAATTCCTTTTGTGATGCTGTGCCGTTAAATCGTTTTAAATGATTCAAAATCCGGAACAAATTATGGTTACGATTGCCTTCACCGGTTTTTTGGATAAATGCATCACAGCACATTGGTATTTTCATTCTTCCACCATTTTAAATTCATCTTTTTTCACGGGCTTACTACGGGCATCATTGTCTTTTTGCGGGCTACCGGCTGGCTTCATCTTGGATTCTGCAGGGCTTGAAAAGGCTTGGTCGGGGCTTAATTTAGGGCTTGACGATACCCACGGAGGTAACTTCAAATCGCCAAAGGAAGCTTCTAAGCCTTTTTCAGATTTTTCATTTTTTATGATTTCCAGAAGGTGTGGGGGGAGTATACCATACACCCACTCGCACTCCCACACATACTCGGAAATTTTATCTTCATCAAAAACTATTTCTGTCCTAGTAAGTGGTTCCTCCCTATTAAGTGCATAAATATTATTATTACTCCTTTTAATCTTATCAACAGGTTCAATAAAACCATGCGCAGTTAAAGTACTCATAATACTACCAATAGGCAAACCTCGCAAAGCACGGTTTTTGCCCGTTCGGTTTTTAATTTCCCCTGCACTAAAAATGGTTTCACAATCACGTATTTTAAGGTCACCATCATTATATAATTCCAGTTCATTAACATTGTAAGGTTTAAACCATTTTAACATAAGATTAAAAACCCGTACAGCTGATTCACTTATTCCTTGTGATGGATTAAAAAGGTCTGCAACAATTTTATTATCTTGCTTGGTTGCAATAACATAAGTGCCGTTATCAGTATCAATAGTTTGCCTGTAATCATAATGCAATAGTGTTAAGGCTTCTACTAGTGAGGGGTATAATGATAAACTTCTTTTGTAATATTCTGAAGTTTGAAACCAGTCTTCCAAACAAGTCCAGTAAGGGTTAATCACTTCAATATCAGAATACATTTCTTTAATGTATTCTAAGTACCCATGAAACAATGATATGTGTTCATCAATGACTTCATCCCTTTTCTTTGCTATTAATCCTTTATTATAACGGAAAAAAGACCTTACTTGAGTATTAGTTGCTTCAGGGCTTACATTAACACCACGGCTCATTATTTGTTCATCAAAAGATTCACTATTAACACTAGTTAAAGAAACGCTAGGATAACCTACTAATTTAAATGTCAACACATCTCTTTCACCAGTATCATCATCAACAGTATCACCAGTTATTTCAAACTCTGCTTCACCGTCCGTAGTTAGTTCTTTGTACCTGTTAAGTGTATCATTCCACTTTTCAATATCATGCTCTCCGCCTAAATCTTTCATGGTTAAAATTTTACCATCAAGGTAATCATCGCCACATTTCTTTGCTTTGCGGTGCAAAGCACTTTCACTAACTCTGCCATTCATAAAAGCACCTTCTGGCAACAGCAATGCGGGGTTGGTGTCAATCACGGTTTTACCTTCGCCTGCTTTACCTAGTACCATGAACCAAACAGGTTTGATTTTAAAGTAAGTGCTAGTATGGCAAATAAATCCGATAATAATGTTTTTGGATTCGCCACCTGCAAGCCATTCACTTGCATACATTAGGAAATCAACAATTTCAAGCTCGTGTTGGTCTAAAAAGTCCATAA
>JGI996J12353_1000031_pt1 | contig 50872 bp, 40 predicted proteins | sample IntmicLarv5ML5BL_FD_12353 | JGI IMG/M metagenome (IMG submission 12353) | reverse complement strand
AATCGTCACTTAGCGTTCTCGATGTTATTAGCCTTCGACTTTCGTTATGCTATAACGACGATGGCTATCTATTTGTCGACGAAATCGCCCGACGCTGAGGAGGTGTTGATGCTTGCCGGACTGAAGGAGTTGTTTGACAACGAGTTTAATTTCTGGTAATCAAGAGGAAGAATCCCAAAGTCGTATAACGACTTTGGGATTTCTTTTTTTGTGGGAGTGTTTCTAAAACCCCTTCCATTGTGCAACCCATAATCTCGCAGGGGCGAGATTATGGGTTGCACAATGGAAACGATGGTGGGGAGGGAGGTGCATTTCGATAAAAAGGGCGACGCCTAAATGTTAAAAGATTAAAATAATAAGTACCTTGCGATACAAGGTATCCCTCTTTTTCTTACGTTTGTTTCGATTCAAGGTTAAATAGCTTACATATTGTGTAACATTTTTATTGTTTGCACGTCTATTTGTTTAGTAGGACATATATAATAAACTCGATAATGATTCAATTAAGAGAAATTAATAAAACGTATTTCAACGGTAGTCCGTTGCACGTGTTAAAGGGAGTTGACTTAGACATTAGGAAGGGTGAAATGGTCTCTCTGATGGGAGCTTCGGGTTCTGGTAAATCCACTTTGTTAAATATCTTAGGAATACTTGATACCTATGATTCCGGAACTTACACCCTTGGTGGACAATTGATTCAAAATCTGAGTGAGAGCCGTGCTGCAGAATTACGTAATAAGATGATTGGTTTTGTTTTCCAGTCTTTCAATCTTATCTCTTTCAAGAATGCGATGGAGAATGTGGCATTGCCTTTATATTATCAAGGTGTTAGTCGCAAGAAGCGTAATGCGATGGCGTTAGAATACCTTGATATGGTAGGGCTAAAGGATTGGGCGGAGCATATGCCGAACGAGATGTCGGGCGGACAAAAGCAACGTGTTGCTATTGCTCGTGCATTGATTGCAAAGCCTCAGATAATCCTTGCCGACGAACCAACCGGTGCTTTGGATAGTAAGACGACCGTTGAGGTTATGGATCTTCTTCGAAAGGTTAATAATGACGGAATGACGATGGTAATCGTAACGCACGAACAGTCTGTCGCTGAAGCAACAGACCGTATCATCCGTGTGAAGGACGGTATAATCGGGAATCCGGAAGAAAATCCAAGTCATGTTTGATTTTGATAATATACGTGAGATATGGAGCACGATTAAAAAGAATAAGCTCCGTACTTTCCTGACAGGCTTCTCCGTTGCATGGGGTATCTTTATGCTTATCGTGCTACTCGGCGCGAGCAGTGGATTGAGGAATGGCATTTTGCATAATTTCAATAGTTTTGCCAACAATCTGGTGGAGACATGGCCTCGTTATACGACGAAGCCATATGATGGACTGCCAGCCGGTCGTAGGATACAATATAAGTATGAAGACTATCTGGATCTTAAAAAAGAGTTTCCGGAAGTGGAATATATTTCGGCCACTATTGGTCGCTCGGATACTCTCTCTTTTGGTAAAGAATATTATACAGGAAGCATAAGAGGTGTCCATCCCGACTATGCTAAGATTGATTATATAAAGATTAGTCCCGACAATGGACGCTTTATTAACGATTTGGACATTCAGACAAAGCGTAAGGTTATTGTTATCAGTCCGCGTATCGCAGAAGTTCTTTTCCGTGAGGTTAGTCCGCTTGGTCAGTACATAAAGGTTGGCAATATGATGTATCAGGTGGTCGGTATATATGATGAGAAAAGCAATAACAGCAACCCTCCTGCCTTTATGCCATTTACTACAGCACAGATGCTATATAAGAAAGGTTTTGGGTTGGACAATCTGGCTTTTACAATTCAAGGTGTTATCACAGAGGAGGAGAATAAAGATTTTGAAAGGCGTTTCCGTGAGTTTATGGGTCGCCGACACAGATTTGACCCTGAAGATAATAGTGCTATCGGTCTGTGGAACATGTCGAACCTCGTCCGTATGCTGGAGGGAATGACAGGCGGTATTGCATTGTTTATGTGGATTGTGGGTATCGGAACACTTATGGCAGGTATTGTAGGCGTTAGTAATATTATGCTTATCACCGTTCGCGAACGTACTCGCGAGTTTGGTATCCGTAAGGCTATCGGAGCAAAGCCATCATCAATACTTAGTTTAATCATCTTTGAATCCATAATGGTAACAGCAATATTTGGCTATGTAGGTATGGTACTTGGCATCGGACTGACCGAGCTTATCAATTACGGTATGATGATGGCTGAAGCATCTTCAGGCGGTGGTGTCGATAGCGACACAGGAAGCATCTTCCGCAACCCTACTGTGAGCCTTGGCATTTCGCTGGGAGCAACCTTGTTGATTGTGTTTGCCGGAGTACTAGCCGGATATTTTCCTGCGAGAAAGGCAGTGAAGATTTCAGCAGTAGAAGCAATGAGAGATGAATAATAATATCAAAATAAACCAATAGAAATATGTTTGACGCAGACAGATGGTTAGAAATATGGGTTACCATTACCCGCAATAAGATGCGCAGCGTGCTTACCTGCTTCGGGGTGTTCTGGGGTATTTTGATGTTGATAATACTCTTAGGCTCCGGCTCCGGCATGAAGAATGGAATGTCTGCCGGTATTGAAGGCTTTGCAATGAACTCAGTATTCATGTATACCGACCGCACAAGTGAACCTTATAAAGGATTTAATAAAGGGCGTTATTGGAATATGAGAAACCGTGACATAGATGCAATCGTAAGGAATGTTGATGGAATTGAATATATATCTCCAATTATATGGGGTTCTCGCTCGGATAGAAACGTTGTCTACGAACAGACAGCAGGAACATACACAGTAAAAGGTTTGTTTCCGGAGTATTTTAATATAGATCGTCCGGAAATTATTTATGGTCGTGTATTAAATGAAATAGACCAGACACAACGTCGTAAGGTTTGTGTTATTGGTGATGATATAAATAAAGCCTTATTCAAGGGCGAAGATCCTTGTGGCAAATATATCCGTGCAAACGGATTGTATTATCAGGTTGTCGGAGTGATAAAAGGTAGATCGACTATAAGTATTGGTGGGCGTATGGAAGAAAGCGTATTCCTTCCTTTCTATACAATGCAACAGACGCTCAACCAAGGTGATATTCTACACTTTCTTGCTATGAGTGTCAAACCCGGATATTCTGTTGAGAGAGTTATTGATGAGTCTTCTGCTATAATGAAGGCGCAGAACGGAATTTCGCCTACCGATCCACAGGCTGTTGGTTATGATAATTTGTCTAAGCAGTTTGAGTCATTTAATATGTTATTCCTCGGCGTCGATATATTAGTATGGATTGTGGGTATGGGGACATTGCTTGCCGGTGTTATTGGTGTGAGTAATATTATGATGGTGACAGTCAGAGAACGTACTAGAGAGATTGGTGTGCGTCGTGCTTTAGGGGCTAAACCATGGAGCATTATCTCGCAGATTATGAGTGAGAGTCTTGTATTGACTGCACTTGCAGGATTGATGGGACTAAGTCTTGGGGTATTTATCCTTGATGTCGTAGATCGGGTAATCAGTAGTCAGGAGGCTACAGGACGGACATTCTTTATTAATCCAGGCGTAAGTATTGATGTTGCAATCGCGGCTACGATTGTGTTGCTGATAAGTGGATTGCTTGCCGGACTTATCCCTGCGTGGAGAGCGATGCAGATTAAGGCGATTGACGCAATCAGAGACGAATAGAATAAATAAAAACAAACAACAGAATAATAATAAATAATCATAAAATAAAGTCATGAAGAATCGCTTAGTAAAGAAAATCCTACGTATTATACTATTGGTGTTTGTAGGAGCAGCAGTTATCGGTACTTTTTATTTCTTATGGAAGAAGGCACAACCGGTGGTGACCGTGTACGAAGTAGTTGTTCCTACGATGGACACTATTCAAACTAAGACAGTGGCAACAGGTAATGTTGAACCTCGTCATGAAATCCTTATCAAACCACAAATATCCGGTATTATCTCTGACCTATCCAAGGAGGCAGGACAGATGATAAAAGAAGGCGAAATCATTGCAATGATTAAGGTAATACCTGAAATGGTACAATTAAATACTGCAGAGTCGCGCGTGAAGCTTGCCGAGATTTCTTTGAAGCAGGTTGAGGAGACTTTCCGCAGAGACGAGCAATTATTCCGCAGCGGAGTGGTGTCAAGAGAAGAATTTGATCTTTCACGTTCAAACTATCAGAGAAGCGAAGAAGAGCGTAACAATGCTCAGAGTGCATTAGAAATTATCCGAGACGGTATTGCCAAAAACTCTAATGTGGCGAGTACAACACAGGTGCGAAGCACAATCACAGGTATGATTCTTGATGTGCCTATCAAGGTCGGTAACTCAGTAATTCAATCGAACAGCTTCAACGACGGAACAACCATTGCTGCCGTAGCGGATATGAACGATATGATTTTTAGAGGTAATGTGGATGAAACAGAAATCGGACGCATACACGAAGGAATGCCTATCAAGCTGACTATCGGTGCGATGGAAGGAACAACCTTTGATGCCGTTCTGGAGTATGTTTCTCCTAAAGGTGTTGAGAGGAGCGGTGCTATCCAATTCGAGATAAAGGCAGCGGTTAGTATTCCTGAAGGAGCATTTATCCGAGCAGGATATAGTGCAAATGCTGAAATTGTATTGAAGGAAGTAGAAGGCGTACTGGCTGTGCCGGAAAGTACTATCGAATTCTCGGGCGACTCTGCCTTCGTTCATATTGTAACTGCTGAAGAGCCGTCGCAAGAGTTTAAGAAACAATATGTAAAGACAGGTCTGTCTGATGGTCTGAAGATTGAAATCATAGAAGGTCTTACTGCTAACGATAAGATTCGTGGAGCAGCTGTTGACCCTAACAAAAAAGATAAATAAGCCATGAGAAGATTATTTATATGCGTATCTGCTGTCCTGCTTTGCCTCGGACTAAAAGCGCAGAATACAGAAAAGAAATGGACTCTGGAGGAATGTATTGACTATGCGATAGAGAACAATATAAATCTGAAGCAACGTGCATTGGAGCAAGAGAACAGCGAGGTGGAGCTTAACACAAGCAAGAATAGCTGGTTGCCGAATCTTAATGCAAACATGGGGCAGAACTTTGACTTTGGTCGCTCGCCTTCTAATACAGGAGTGATTGTAGACCGTAACTCGGCAAACACATCAGCCGGCTTGCAATTGTCGATGCCCATCTTTGACGGCTTTAGGATTCCTAATGATATTGCGATGCGCAAGCTCAACCTTCAGGCGGCTACTGAGTCGCTGAATAGGGCGAAGGAAGACCTTGCCATCAATGTTGCCTCTTATTTTCTTCAAACTCTTTATAATAAAGAGGTGCAAAGCGTAGCTGAGATGCAGCTTGAACTAACGAGCAGACAGGTTGCTCGCACGGAAGAATTGGTGAATAGCGGTCGCGTGCCCTTATCGCAACTTTATGACATCAAGGCGCAGCAGGCAAGAGACGAGGCGACTTTGACAGATGCCAATAATAATGTGAACCTTGCCTTGTTAGACCTTGCCCAGGCTTTGGAGTTGGAGCGTAGCAGTGTGAATTTCGACATAGCTGTTCCGACTGTGGACGACGCTGTGGCGGAACATCTAAGCAGTATCGTTCCTCCGGAAAATATATTTGATAGCGCAATAGCAGTGAAGCCGCAGATAAAGGCTCAGGAATATCTTCTGGAAAGTAGTAAGAAGCAATTGAAGGTTGCTCAGTCTGGCTATTTCCCTAATTTGAACCTGAATGCAAGCTATAGCAATGGCTATTACTACTATTCAGGAGAGAATGTACAAAGCAACGTCGGCTTTAGCGATCAGCTGAAAGGCAACGAGCGTAAGACTATCGGTGTGAATCTTTCTATCCCTATCTTTAATCGCTTTCAGGTGCGTAACGGTGTTCGCTCGGCTCGCATCGGAATCCGCAATCAGGAGTTGAACCTGGAGAATAGCAAGAAGGCATTGTTCAAGGAAATACAACAAGCCTACTATAATGCAACTGCTGCACACGACCAATATATGTCGTCAGGAAAGTCAGTAAGAGCGAGTGAAGAAGCCTTTAAGTATGCCGAAGAACGCTACGAGACAGGAAGGAGTTCCGTGTTTGAGTTCAACGAAGCAAAAACAAAGTACGCACAAAGCCTCTCGCAACAAGTACAAGCTAAATACAACTTTATCTTCCGAGCAAAGATTCTGGACTTCTACAACGGAATGCCCCTTTCTTTGTAAATCCAACGACTAACTCATTGTGGTAGGGCGTTCAGTAAGTTACTGAACGCCTTATTTGTGTATTATTATTGCCCTATCACCTGTGCGCTGGTGCTTCTGTAAATAAAATCAGTCCGACAAAATGACGAGATGCCCTCGCCTCGTTGTAATATTTTATCTTAAAATATCGCATTTTTCCTCGAAAACTTTATTCGGCAAGGAAGAATGCGACATAATCGAACTAAAATTATAATTTAGCATTAAAAAACCTAGCCGCCCGCAAAACACACAACGCCACAAAGAAAAAGAAAGCGAATGGCAGCAGCGAGAACAACAAGACAGATGAAGACTCAGTCGAGGTGAAAGAATGATTATTAACTTGGAAATTTTATAGGAAATATATGACAACGAAACTTTTCACAATAGCAATGCTGCTGATTCTATCAGCAATATCTGCTTTTTCATCTGGGCAACAGGTTGCTGTAAGAATGACTGTCGCACCAGGGACTGAGAAGGTTGTAATCCAAATTAATAATTATCCTAATGAGTTTACTATTCCTTCGAATAGAGTACTTGAAATATCATTTGCTGATCCATCTTTTATTCTCTCTCTGGATTGCTCTAATAATTTGTTGACTTCTTTGGATGTTTCTAATCTCATCAATTTGCAGATTTTGGATTGCTCTAATAATTCTTTGTCTGTTTTGGATGTTTCTAATAATACAAACTTGCAGGAACTGTATTGTTATAAGAACTCCTTGTCTGCCTTGGATGTTTCTAATCTTAGTAATTTGAGGCATCTGTATTGTTATAAGAATTTCTTGACTGTCTTGGATGTTTCTAATAATGCTATATTAGAAAGACTGGATTGTTATAATAACTCCTTGACCTCTTTAGATGTTTCTAATAATGCAAGATTGGCGGGGCTGGATTGCTCTAGTAATTCACTGTCTTACCTGGATGTCTCTAAAAATGCGAGATTGAGGATTCTATCTGCAAGTGAACAAAGAGCTGTGGCGGAGGTTTTTTTTAATGGATCGTATGGCGATATCTCCTTCAATGGCGCAGCCAAGAGAATCTCTATCGGTCAGGATTTCTCTTTTCATCTGCCTAAAGGTGTTAATAGTGGAGCCGGGTTCTCTGGAATATTAGTTGGTATAACTCATGTTGCTACTTATGCTGATTTCTTTATTATACTTTTTCTTGTCACAATAATCGCTTTTGTAGTTTGGATGTTTCTCAGAAAACGAAAATGACCTCTCATCTTACGAAAACTATCGCTTGTTTTCCTTTTGTAATTGAGGCTATAATATTATAAGTCCTAAATGCTTACGGAAATAACGAATGTCTTAGCTTTTGTTTGATGAAGGATATTGCTATCTTTGTTTTGCTTCTCTATTTGATGAATGAATTATTAATTAAAAACTATAGTGGTATATATTATGAAAAAGAGTTTGAGAAAAATAACTATGTTGGGAATGGTTGCCTTTTGTGCAATCTCTCTTATGCTTACGTCGTGTGCCGGAGAATCGCACAATGTGCTTACTGCAAAAGAAAAGGCTGAGGGCTGGGTGTTGCTTTTTGATGGTGAGACAATGAATGGCTGGAAGGATTATAACGGAACGTCGTTGACTGCTCCTTGGCACGTTGTCGATGGTACTCTCCAAGCAAAGGGCGAGGGTGGCGATGCTCACGGTTATATCGTTACCGACAAACAATATGAGAACTTTGAAATATCTTGGGATTGGAAGTTGTCGAAGGGTGGTAATAGTGGTTTGTTGTATCACGTTGTGGAGCGTCCACAGTTTGCCGTTCCTTATGTGACAGGTCCGGAATATCAACTGATTGATGTTGATAATTTCCCTGAGCCGTTAGAGCCTTGGCAAAGTATGGGTGTTGACTATGCAATGCACCTGCCTGATCTTTCTATAATGAAGGTAAACCCTGCAGGCAAATGGAACAACTCAAGAATAGTATTCGATAATGGTCATGTAGAGCATTGGATGAATGGTGTGAAGATACTTGAGTTCGAAGCATGGTCTGACGATTGGTTTGAAAAGAAGAATAGTGGTAAGTGGGAAGATGCTCCTGAGTATGGTTTGGCAAGAAAAGGCGTGTTCTGCTTGCAAGATCATGGAGATCCTGCATCATTCCGTAATATAAAAGTGAGAGAGCTTCCTCGTAAAGCAACGGAGGAGAGTTTGTTTAATGGTGTAGACTTGACAGGTTGGGAAGTTTACGGTACAGAACTTTGGTATGTTAAGGACGGACTTCTTGTATGCGAAAGCGGACCTGATAAGGACTATGGCTATCTTGCAACTCGCAAATACTATGATGATTTTGATTTGACTGTAGAGTTCAAGCAAGAAGCTGACGGTAACTCAGGTGTATTTATCCGTTCATTCATCGAGAAAGAAGTTCAAGTAAACGGATGGCAAGTTGAGGTTGCTCCAAAAGGACATGGCACAGGCGGCGTATACGAATCATACGGACGTGGCTGGATCAAACAAATAACAAAGGATAAAGAGGAACACCTAAAGGTGGGCGACTGGAACACAATGAGAATAAAAGTTCAAGGTAATAATCTAACATCATGGTTGAATGGCCATGAGATGGTTAACTTCGACGACGAAAAGGTTGGCGCAGGACAAGGACGTATCGCTCTTCAGATTCATGACGGAGGTGGTATCAAGGTGCTATGGCGTAATCTTAATGTGAAAACATTGTAAGATAAAATCCTTTAGATACAATATTAATATTAAGCCCCATTACTCTGAATATGATTGATGGGGCTTTCTTTTGTCTATTATATATTAATGTAAACTTATGAAACGATTTTTCTTATCATTCCTTCTGCTGGCAAGTATTTGCATTATGCAATCTTGTTCGCAAGGCGAGGTGAAGCAGGATAAAGTAATTATAGCCTATGTCACTTCATGGAGCAGTGTAATGCCTGACCCAACCGTGATGACACATATAAACTATGCTTTTGGACATGTGACAGACTCATTCGATGGCGTGCGGATCAATAATGAAGAACGTCTGAAAGATATTGTCGCCCTAAAAGAAGAAGCTCCTGCATTGAAGATAATGCTTTCCATAGGAGGATGGGGAAGCGGACGCTTTAGCGAAATGGCAGCCGATGATAACCTCCGCAAGAGCTTTGCCGATGATTGCCAACGCGTAGTCGAGGAGTTTGGCTTGGATGGAATAGATGTCGATTGGGAATACCCGACAAGCTCTGCTGCTGATATCTCGTCTTCCCCAGATGATACCGAGAACTTCACTCTACTGATGAGGGATATACGCAAGGCAATAGGCAATGATAAACTATTAACCCTCGCTACGGCTGCTTCGGCGAAGTATATTGACTTCCGTGCAATAGATAAATACGTTGACTTTGTAAATATCATGGCGTATGATATGGGTCGAGCGCCTGTGCATCATTCTCCGCTATACCGTTCGGAGAATGCAGGAAGTCTAACTTCTGATGAAGCTGTAATAGCACATCTCGAAGCAGGAGTGCCAAGTCATAAATTAGTTTTGGGAATGCCATTCTACGGTAGAGGAGGCGAAGGAGGAGTTCCAAACTTTATTGACTACAAGAGAATCAAGGCTCTGGAAGGATACACAGAGATGTGGGATGATATAGCTTGCGTGCCATACCTTGTTGATGAGAATGGTGCTTTCGTTTGTGGCTATGACAATCCGCAATCATTGGCAATCAAATGTCAGTACGTTATAGATAACGGATTACTTGGTGCAATGTATTGGGATTACAATGGAGACACAGAGGACAGAGTGTTGAGCAAGGCTATATATGATAGCTTCAACAAACAGTGATTGTATCAAGCCGTCAGCTTGGTATCATTAACGTGTAAAGAAAAAATGCTACTTTTGTAAGTGTTATTAAAAAAGAGGACAGGGTGGATACTAAAATTAAACTATACGTACAGGGATTGACTAATAGTCAGGTGCAATCGGGTGCTTACGCGCTTATTCTTGCAGAAGAAGATGGATTGAGAAGGATTCCTATTATTGTGGGAACTTCAGAAGCGCAGTCAATTGCGATTGTGTTGGAACAGCTAACGCCTCCACGTCCGCTTACGCATGATTTGTTTACAAGCATTTTCCAAGCTGTTGGCGTTAGACTATTGGAAGTATTCATCTATAAGTTTGAAGACGGTATCTTCTACTCTGAACTTGTTATCGAAGCTAATGGCGAACAGATGCGCATCGGCTCACGAACATCGGACGCCATTGCAATAGCCTTGCGAGTAAATGCTGATATCTATACAACAGAAAGTATAATACGCGAATGTGGCGTAGTGCTGGAAGAAGATGCAGACAAGGTTGAACAAAGAAAGGCTGACAGGGAAGAGAGATTGAAATCACTTGAGATAAGCGATATAAAGAGTGAAAAGCAAATGGCAGAATGGCTCGCTGTACAATCATACGAAGGCTTGCAGGTAAAATTGGAGGCAGCAGTTGCAGAAGAAAACTATGAGCATGCTCAATTATATAAAAATGAATTAAACAGAAGAGGCCCAAGGGAGGATGATATGTTATGGTAAATGAATCGGCAGGTTTTGGGTTAGAGTCTCTTTTACGTGGACTGTTAGGTATATTGGTGATCTTAGTTGTTGCCTTTCTATTGAGTAAGGATAGGAAGCGAATTGATTGGAGATTGGTCGGCGTCGGCTTGCTCCTACAAACAACCTTGGCAGTAGCCATACTGTATGTTCCTTTTGTAAGCGCATTCTTTGAACTACTTGGCAGAGGTTTTATAGCGTTGATGGACTTCACACAAGACGGAGTAGGTTTCCTGATTGGTCCTTATGCTTCTAAAGAAAACGGCTTTGTATTCCTGATACATTCCCTACCTGTTGTTATCTTCTTCTCTGCATTGATTTCCATTTGCTACCATTGGGGTATTATTCAGATTGTCGTTAGAGCTATCTCATGGTTGTTGCGTAAGTTCTTCAATATCTCAGGTGCTGAGGGATTGGTTGTCTCAGGGAACATCTTCCTTGGTATGACGGAAGCTCCTGTGCTGATAAAGAACTATCTGCCTACGATGAATCGCTCGGAGTTGTTTCTTGTAATGGTTACAGGTATGGCAACCATCGCGGGAGCATTGATGGGTACATATATCGGTTTACTTTCCAGTGGTGATCCGGTGATGCGTCTTTTCTTCGCAAAGCATTTGATCTCTGCCTCGCTTATCGCTATCCCTGGAGCTATCGTTGTCGCTAAGATGCTTTATCCTCAAACGGAAGAGGTCATGGATAAGCCGGTATCTGTTGAGAATGTTAATGCAAAGTCTACACTCCTAAGCTCAATTGCAGGAGGAACATCTACAGGCGTTAAACTGATGACGAATATTGCTGCTATGCTACTTGTCTTTATTGCTCTTGTGGCATTGGCGAACTTTCTGCTTGGCGATTTGGTAGGACATTATACCGGTATTAACTCATGGCTTAGCAATATCACCGATGGTAAGGTTACAGCTCTTTCTTTCCAATACATTCTTGGTATTGTGCTTGCTCCGTTTATGTGGCTTGTCGGAGTTCCTGCGAGTGATATGATGGCGGTAGGCTCTCTGCTGGGACAGAAAACGGTCTTGAACGAATTCGTTGCGTACGTACAGTTTAAGCAGTGGATGGGCGAAGGTATGTTTGTTTCCCAAAAAGCAATTACAATGACTACATATATCCTTTGTGGATTTGCTAATATATCATCAATAGGTATTTTGATAGGTGGACTTGGAGTACTTGCTCCGGAGAAAAAGGCTATGGTTACTTCCCTTGGCTTCTACTCTATGATAGGTGGAGGACTTGTATCTATCCTCTCAGCAACAATTATAGGAATGATCTTGGGATAAACGATATGCAACTGTTCTACGCACCAGACATTAAGACCAATCCGGAATTGCCGGAAGAAGAAGGAAAGCATTGCACACGTGTTCTTCGTTTGAAAGAAGGTGATGAAATCTCAATAACCGACGGCAAAGGCAGTTTCTACAAAGCAGCTATCACGCTTGCCAATCCGAAGCACTGCATCGTAGCAATAACCGAAGAATGGCAACAACCGCTATTCCGAGACTTCTCTCTACACATAGCTATTGCTCCGACAAAGAATCTCGACCGTATAGAATGGTTTGCTGAAAAGGCTACTGAGATAGGTATTGACGCAATCACTTGCTTAAAATGCAGACATTCCGAACGCAAAGAATTGAAAGGCGTGCGCATTGAGAAGATACTCGTCAGCGCAATGAAGCAATCGCTGAAAGCAACTCTGCCGCAGTATACAGGTATGACAGACTTTGCAACATTTGTCAAGCAACCCTTTGACGGACAAAAGTTCATTGCACATTGTGAGGAAGGAGAGAAGACTTTACTAAAGAACGCTTGCGCAGTAGGGGAGAAGGCCCTTATCCTGATAGGACCGGAGGGTGACTTCAGCACTGACGAAATCAATTTGGCTGTTAGTGAAGGATTCATCCCGATATCACTTGGTGAAAGCAGACTGCGTACAGAGACAGCAGCACTTGTAGCCTGCCATACCTTGCATGTAATCAATCAATAAATAGAACCTCTTTGCACGATGAATGATTTTGCGGCGATAGACTTTGAAACGGCAAACCAACATCGGACAAGCATTTGCAGTGTAGGACTTGTTGTCGTTCGTGATGGGGAAGTCGTAGAACGCTTCCATAGCCTTGTCCAGCCGGAACCAAACTTCTATACATACTGGAACTCACGTGTTCATGGGATTACGCAGGACGATACAGACGATGCCCTCGTCTTCCCTTTTGTCTGGGAGCAGATAGAACCGCTTATCGAGGGAATCCCATTGGTGGCGCACAACAAAGCTTTTGACGAAGGATGCCTTAAAGCCGCCTTTCGTACCTACTGCATGGACTATCCCGATTACGAATTCCATTGTACTCTCCAAGCGGCAAGGAGAGCATTGAAGCATCTGTCTGACCATAAGTTGCCGACTGTAGCCGCACATTACGGTCATGACCTCACATCACACCATGATGCCCTTGCCGATGCTCTTGCTTGCGCGATGATAGCAAGGGAAATACTATAACACTCCATCTGTCTCTTTGTCAGTAAGCTAATAATCACTAAGTTTGTAGTCGGTTCTATAAATAAAATATATTGTGATGTTTAGGATGCAACGGGTTCTTTTGACTTTTACCTTTCTTATTTGTACACTCTCTCTCCTTGCTGCGGATAAAGTTCGCGGATATGTCTATGATGAAAATAAGCAACCTATTATTGGGGCAAATGTCTATTGGGAGAATACTACCAGAGGAACAATATCAAACCTTGAAGGATATTTTGAGATAGCGAGAGAAAGCAGGAGCCGTTCCCTTGTGATAAGTTATATTGGATACCAGACAGAGACCATCGCGGTATCTAACTCTTCCGAATCCCTTGAGATCGTGATGAAAGGCGAGGTCGGACTTGCTGAAGTTGTAGTAACCGAACGACAAATGGGATTGATCTCTTCACGTATGGAAGTATTGCAAACGCAGAGGATCACCTCGACGGAACTACTAAGGGCAGCCTGCTGTAATCTGGGAGAGAGTTTCGAAACTAATCCGTCGGTAGATGTGTCGTATTCCGATGCGGCTACTGGAGCGAGACAGATTCGCCTATTGGGATTGTCGGGGACGTATGTTCAGATGCTGACTGAGAACTATCCTAACTTCAGAGGAGCAGCTTCACTTTATGGCTTGGACTATATACCTGGGACGTGGATGGAAAGTATTCAGGTGTCAAAAGGAACATCGTCAGTCAAGAATGGTTATGAGGCGTTGGCAGGACAAATCAACGTGGAGTTTAAGAAGCCTCAGACGGCAGACATCTTCTCGGCTAATCTGTTTGCAAGTGATGCCGGACGATATGAAGCCAACGCTGATGCGTCGTGGCACGTAAGTGATAATCTGCAGACAGGCTTATTCTTGCACTATTCCGAAGATCGCGATGAGCATGATGGCAATGGTGACACCTTCCTCGATATGCCGATGAAGCAGCAGGTCAACCTTATGAATCGCTGGATGCACCACGTTGGCAACTATATCTCTCAATACGGAATACGCTATATCCATGAAGACCGTATCGGCGGACAAACGACAAAACATAATCACCATGTGATAGAAAACCCGTACAAGGTGAATATCGAAACGAACAGAGCAGAACTATTCACTAAGCAAGCATACGTAATCAATCCCGACAAGGTAGAGAGCGTGGCGATGATTATGTCCACATCCTACCACGAGCAAAACTCCTTATACGACTACGTGCCATACAATATCTATCAGAAGAACCTGTATGCTACGCTGCTTTATGAAAAGTCGTTCACGCCTAAGCACAGCTTTAGCACAGGATTGAGTCTTAACTACGACGGCTTCGATGAGAACCTTACACTTTCCGGAATACGTACACCGTATAATCGCAGTGAAACTACCTCAGGCGCTTATGCTCAGTACACATATAACCTGAACGACAACTTCATCCTGCTTGCCGGAGTGCGTGGTGATTACAGCACCCAGCATGACTTCTTTGTGACGCCTCGCATACACATTAAATATAATCCTATGGATTGGCTGCATATAAGATCGTCAGTAGGCAAGGGCTATCGCACGGCAAATGTGCTTGCCGAAAACAATTTCCTTCTGTCGAGCAGTCGCAAGATGATGATAGCCGACAACCTTAATCAGGAAGAAGCATGGAATACAGGAATGAATATCGCATTCTATATCCCATTGTTCGGCAAGGAGCTAAGCCTTAACACCGAATGGTATTACACTGACTTTGTGAAGCAGGTAGTTGTAGATATGGATAGTGACCCGCACGCTGTCAGCTTTTATAACCTCGATGGACGGTCATACTCAAATAGTCTTCAGGTAGAGGCAACTTATCCATTCTTCAGAGGATTCACCTTGACCGCAGCATATCGCCATACCAATGCGAAGACTGACTACAAGAATGCTGAAGGCGTGACACAACGTCTGAAGAATCCGCTCATGAACGACTACAAAGGAATGATTACAGCGTCATACCAAACGCCGTTGAGGAAGTGGCAGTTCGACCTGACAGGACAATTCAATGGCGGTGGACGAATGCCTATGGCTGACGCTGAGAATCCTCTATGGGATTTGAATTATGATGCTTTCACAATCGTTAACGCCCAAGTGACGAGATATTTTCGTAAATGGTCTGTATATTTAGGCGCCGAAAACGTATTTGACTACAAGCAAGATAACCCCATTATAGATGCGATGAACCCGCGAGGAGATAACTTCGACGGGACAATGATATGGGGGCCGGTGCACGGTCGCAAGATATACGGAGGAATCCGTTTCAATATTAGTAGATTATATTAAACAAATATATTTATAGTTATGAAGAGATTAATTGTAATGTTGGTAGGCTTATTCTGCGTATCCACAACTTCTTTTGCTGCAGATAAGAGTAAATCAAAAGGAAGAGAAACAGTCGTATTCCACGTTAATCAGGTGAATTGCGGCAACTGCATTAAGAAGATAGAAAAGAATATCGCTTTCGAAAGAGGAGTAACAGACCTTACTTGCAGTCTGGAAGACCGTACCGCTACCGTAACATTCCGCACAGATAGAACCTCAAAGGCAAAACTTGTCGATGCTTTTAAGAAACTTGGATTCAGCGCAGTCTACGAAGAAGCTGAATCGGAAGCTGACGCAGACAAGAAATAATATAAAAAACATACAATGTCATGCAGCGTTTCGGCAATGAACTGCATCTAACATATTGTACGTCTTTATAATTTATATTACAAAGAGTGTAGAATACAAACTAAATGAATGAACTACAACTGATCGATGGTTGTCGGAAGGGAGATAGGGTGGCTCAGAAAGAGCTTTACGACCGCTATGCACGTAAGATGATGGGAGTTTGCTATCGTTATGTGAACGATAAGGAAACGGCAGCAGACTTACTGCAAGATGGTTTCGTTAATGTATTTACAGCCATAAACTCTTACTCCGGAGAAGGTTCGTTCGAAGGTTGGATTCGCAGGATTATTGTAAATAAAGCATTAGAGTATCTGCGAAAGTCGGATGTGCTGCGTGAATCTACTGAACTGGATAATTTCACAGAGAGCGCATCATCTTCCGAAAATTCGGCATTGGCGGATATCGCTGCTGCTGATCTTATGAAGATTATACAAGAATTGCCGACTGTATTCAGAACAGTATTCAATTTGTTCGCGATAGAAGGCTATTCACATAAAGAGATTGCCGAAATGCTCAAGATAACGGAAAGCACATCGCGATCTCATCTTACAAGAGCACGTCAGGTGTTACAGCGTAAGGTAAGTGAGATGTATTAATATGAGATAGATGGAAAAGAAAAGCCAAGATGTATTAGATGATCTGTTCCGCTCGAAGTTGCACGACTACGAGGTGGATTCTTTGCCGGAGGGTTGCTGGGACAGGATAGAGGAGCAACTACCTCGTCAGAAGGTCGTTCCGCTACGCAGTACCATGCGATATTGGGCGGCAGCGGCAGCATCACTGCTTATACTTATAGGTATGGGATTATATTTCTTCCAAACAGATGATATCGTATCACCACAGATTGCCGATCAGATTAAGCAGGAGACGGAAAGACTAAGACCTTCGACAACGACAGAGGTCGCACCCGCCATCGCTAATGCGGAAACTCCTATCAGCAATCCTTCGACCACCTTCTCCGTTCCGGTAGAAATAATCGTAGAAGATACCATATATATAGAACCATCTTTCTATGAAAGAGAGAACGTAGGGGATAATAACACTAACGAGATTGATTCCCCAAAGTCAACAAGACAAGCCACAGTTTCAGAATCATCAACTTTATATATAGCTCAGGCAATCCCAGAGAGTACTTCCCCTTCCAAGACAAAGCGATGGAGCTTCGGAATGGGAGGAGGTAGCTTGTCGGCAAACTCAAACGAGTCGGTTAGCGGCTTTACATTCAGGAATACGGCTATGCAGGACAGCAGGCTTGCCATCCTCAATGCGTCTTCGATGGAATACTCCGTTGATGAGAACTATCAACCTCCGAAGACAGACATAAGGCATCATGCTCCTATATCCTTCGGCTTGTCGGCTGGTTATAGCATCAACGACAGATGGGCGTTACTCGTGGGATTGAATTATTCGTATCTGTCTTCCGACTGGAAGACTAACGGCGACTATCGCTCGGAAACAGAGCAACGCCTTCACTTTATCGGCTTGCCCGTTTCCCTTTCTTATCGTATTGCCGAGTGTAACCAATTCGTGTTTTACACATATGCAGGGATAAAGCCTGAGGTCAATGTGGCTGGTCAGTTGCGCGAGACAATGTTCTACACTGACGGAAAGATCGGCAAGCCGGAATCGGAAGACATTCGCATGAAAGAATGGCAATGGTCGGTCAATGCCGGAGCAGGCGTTAGTTACCCGCTGTTCCGCTACGTCAATGCCTTTGCCGAATTAGGTGCCGGCTACTACTTCGACAATGGAAGCAAGATTGAGACCTTTTACTCAGACAAACCATTCTACCCCAACCTAAGTGTCGGGTTCAGATTAGGATTCTGATCAATGATATAAAAGAAGTTTAACATATTAATAAAATAAAGAACAAATGAAAAAAATCGTTTTTAGCAGCTTAGTTGCAGTGTGTTTATTGACACTTACCTCCTGCCTTGGAGAAGGAAACAATGTATCGTCGGGTAGTATGTATGGAGTCTTGGACAGAGACGGATATATCCACTACGACCCACTTGGACAACAATATCCTTTCTACGTAAATCGCATCTCGGACAATCCGAGCATTTCAACACCGACAATATTTTTTGGCTATACAGTAGATCCATCTTCGGATGAGAACGTTGGCTACGATCAAAAAGGCTATCTGCTTGCGTCGTCAAGCGGCTACAATGAGGTTAATCACGGGACATTCCAAATGAGCCTATATCCTGACACAGCTTCTATTCTTCCTACAGAACAAGAGGTTTCATGGGTAAATACGATTTTAATCAGGGATTATTTCTTTGTAGAAATGGAAGTTTTAGGAATGAGAACAGGACAGGTGAACGATTATACTCTTTCATGGGATTCAGCGGCAGATCCTGTTTCTTACGAAGGTTTAAGAGTTTATGATTTGTTCCTTCGTGTCGAGAAGAGAACACAAGGCGAAGCTCCTATTGTACCCGGTACCGTGCGTGCATTCAACTTAGCATCTTTCAGATCCTTGGCTATAGAGAAGGAAGCTGCAGCAGGCAGAGAAGTGTTCAGTATGAGGCTTAATTATCCTGCGGAATTCTCTGAAGATTCTACAAAAATAGAGAAGTGGGGAAGCTCACAAATCTATTCTCTCCCAATTCCGAAGAGATAAATCCGCTGCCGACTCTGACGGCGTATTAGTACAACGACAAACGTGAAATGGCGTGTCGTAGGTCCGTAGGATTCCAATCCGAAAGGCTTACCTCACGCCATTTCTCTCTTTCATCATGCGACAAAGGCATAAACTGAACTCTCGTGGAACTTTTGTTTCGGAACAAAAGCAAGAATATCAGTCTTTTATCCCAAAATCTTAAAAAATACTATTTAAAGAGAATACTGCTTCCCTGTGCGGCAGGCGGAGTGGAGGAAGTTGTTCTTTTTCACTATATTTACGCATTATATGAAAATAATACTAACAATAAATCATTTTAAAAGGGACTGTTTATGAAGAATCTTGGAATTGCTGTTCTTTCAGCTATTGCAATCGTGTTGAGCATGGGCGTTATTACTTCCTGTGCATTTCCAAAGAAAAACAATCTGGCGGGTCTGCCTGACAATAACATTGTTTACAATCAAAAGAAGAAAAGCATAACGTTATCGTGGGAGGCATTCGGCACTTCAGGCGATTATGTGATTACAAGAGGTGGTAGCCGTTTGGCGACAGATTACGTGTCGGTCGGTTCTACGTCCGAAACAGAATTTACAGACAACGCTCCCAATGCGGACAAGTATGAAAATTATTACAAAATCACTCGTGGGTCGGAAACAATAACGCTTTCATTGGAGAATCAAATCTTCGGAGATAAGATGTATTTCTACGACAGAAAATACGAGGAGGCGGGGACAGCCAGAGCTGAGATAAATGAACACTTCGCAACAACCGGAGGAAGTCGTGAGAACGGCGAATGGACGGTAAAGCGTAAGGCATACTACTTCAAGGCGAATGTTGGTTCGCAAACTTATGATGAGGGCGGTTCGGGTTCGGCATCTTCGCCGGAGGCTAATTCTATCGAATTGGGATTCTATTCGCACATCGGCGGACTTGGTAAATTTCCTGCTAATGTTAAGTTGGGCTCGATATTCACCAGACCTCACCTTTCCGGTGGAGCGAATGCGACTTGTACTTTCTGGCGTTCAATGGAGAATGTTACAGTGATGAGGGATTTCGCTTGGACAGTTTCACAATCTACCAGTGCGAGAAGAATGTTGATCGAAAGTACTTCGAAATACATCTCCGACGTAGGCACAACAAACTTCTGGGGAAGCGGTGGTTTTATTGCTGACACACATTATACTACAGACCGCCCGAACTGGGGTGGACAACAACAATGGTACACAAGAAATACAATCTTCCCTTCGGGCTTAGGCTCAATGGGTGGTTCTTTTAATATGGTTTGGCAAGGTTGCGTCAATGCGCCTGCGGCAAATGAAGTCAACACGCCTGTTCCGACCACTCCAATCCTTAGGGAAAAGCCTTTCCTTTTCATTGATGATGATGGCGAATACAAAGTGTTTGTCCCAGCGTGGCAAAAGGACAGAGTAGGCATCTCATGGTCAGCGACAGATATGGGAGCAGGAGAAATACAAGACCTGATAGCTGACTGGTATGTTGCGAAAGAAGGAGATACCGATGTTGAGATAAACGCTGCTCTGAAGGCAGGCAAGAACGTATTTTTTACTCCGGGTCATTATTATTTGGATGCCCCAATTCAGGTTAACAGAAAAAATGCGATACTCTTGGGCGCCGGAATAGCTTCGGTAACTCTTGAGCCTACCGAGAACAACACATGGGGATGTATCTATGTTGATGATAAAGAAGGAATCATCGTAGCAGGACTACTTATGGATTCGGCAAACAGCACAACATATCAAATACGCGTCGGCGAAGAAGGTGCGAAAGGCAATCATGCAGCTAATCCGATACTTCTTACAGATATTACTTGCAGAGTGGGCGGCGTTCAGTCTAAAAATGTACAAATACATACTTCGATGCAAATCAATAGCAGCAATGTTGTTGGCGACCATTTCTGGTTGTGGCGTGCAGACCATGGTACTCAACCTGGAGGTCATGCGCGATGGACAAGAGACAGATGTAAGAATGGACTTATCGTTACGGGCGACGATGTGACGCTCTATGCCTTATTCGCAGAGCATTATCAGGAATACGAAGTGCTATGGATTGGCGAGCGCGGCAGAACGTACTTTTTCCAAAATGAACCTCCATACGATCCGCCAACTCAGTCGGAGTGGATGAGTCAGGACGGACGAGTAGAAGGCTTTGCAGCGTTCAAAGTTGCCAATAACGTAAAAGAACACGCCAGCATCGGTATGGGATCATACGCAGTTTTCACGGGAACGGACGATAGTGTGAATAAAAGAAATGCCTTCGAAGCTCCAAACGCTCCTGGTGTTAAGATGGAAAAGATGGTTATTACACGATTCAACGGTACGGGTAACCTGTTAAGCGTAATCAACGGCGTAGGCGAAGGCACAACAGGCGGCGGAGCGAAACGCGTAGCTCTGTATAACAACAACGCCGACGGAGTACAGCCTTACGACGAAGTATTTGATATGCCGGATAAGGCTTCATGGCCTGCGTATATCAAGATGAAATAATATCAGATAATTTCAGATTTAGAAGCAAAGTGTTGATTATTTCCATTAATCAGCACTTTGCTTCTTTGTGTCAATACCTGATGTGGGACTGATATCATAATTATTGCCTACATTTGCAAAACAATTAAGTTAATATGATGAAGAGATACTATTTGTATATAATGACGGCTGTGTTATGTCCGTTGTTTGTGTCATGCCTTGCAGAAGGTGGCAGCGAAGTTACATTGGCTTCCCAACCGGCGGTTGTTAAGAATGTTGCGGGAAAGAAGTCGCTTATTATCAGAAATGCGGCAGCAATTTCGTCTGACGAGTTCGCCAATCGCTCGAATGTGTTAGAAGGTGATTGTGCCTTAGTCGATTTTACTGTCGACCTTTCAAGCGCAGAGAATATCATGAAGGATTCGGTCGGGTATTATACAGCCCAAAGCATAAACTTCGTTCCTATGGAAAAACGTTCTGTGGCAAAAGAACTAACCGACACAGCTACTCTTATCGTTAATGAGCAAATCGTTCCCTCAATATATAATAAGAGTATTCTGATTGAGGATTGCCTTTTCCTTTTCACTGAACATTCTGTCCATTTCTCGAACGACATGGTGGATTTGTCCTACAACGATGATGCTGAACCTGTGGTCGACAATAATATGCGTAGGGTGTATTCTCTACACCTCCGCTTGGCAGGTGAAGTGATTAGTAGCTCTAAGGAGATAAAGTACAATGTTTTCGATTTATCTCAATTCATTAATGATAAGGGAGCAAAAGAAGTATTGGCCGGAAATGATAGTCTTGTTTTCAGAGTGAACTACCTGAACGCAGTAAGAGGTGATTCTGAAGGAGTATGGAGATACTCGTCTGAGTTCAGTTTGCCATTGCAGTAATAAGTAAAAGTCAAAACATAGCATTGGAATGTTTAGCACCATCTTTAAGAAAATAATAACAATTACCTCACAGCCTCAGACCGCATGGACTGTCCTCGCTGATGAAAAGGAAGATCACGAATCGTTTCTGTCAAACTTTATATATCCCTTGATTGGGTTAGTCGCCATCACTGCTTTCCTTGGAGTGATGTTTGCATATAGAGACTTTGATATCGAGCTTGCCTTGAAAACGTCGGTCAGGGAATTGAGCTCCTCACTTGTAGGATTCTTCCTTGCTGCATACTGCCTCAATAAGGTTTTGGTTAAATGGTTTAGTAAAGAGAGCGACCTGAAACAATGTCAGCGTTTTGTAGGTTATTCCTCTGTGTTGATGTTTGCCCTTAACATCTTGTTGGCATTGCTGCCGGACTTCTTCTTCCTGAAGATATTTGTAGTATACACAGTTCGTATAGTATGGGAGGGATGCGAGCCGTATATGGATATTGCTAACGAGAAAAAGATGTTGTTCACAGTGCTTGCTACAGCCTTTGTGATTATTACTCCTGTTGTCGTGGGGTTCTTCTTGGGGCTGCTAATGCCCGGATTGCGCCTCTGACGTGAAGATTGAATTAAGATGAAAGAAAAGATTAGTAATAAGATATTGATAAAGAATAAACGTGCAACGTTCGACTTCGAATTGCTTGATACGTTTGTTGCCGGCATTGTCCTTACCGGAACGGAGATAAAATCTATCCGCTTGGGTAAAGCAAGTCTGGTAGATACCTTCTGCCTTGTAGAGAAGGGCGAGTTGTGGGTTAAGAATATGTATATCGCTGAATACTTCTATGGGACATATAATAATCATTCTGCCCGCAGAGATCGTAAGCTGTTGCTCACAAAAAGAGAACTGAAGAAGATTGAAGATGCTGCAAAGAATAGCGGCTTCACTATAGTTCCTACCCGTATGTTCCTAAACGAAAAAGGACTTGCAAAGGTTGCCATCGCAATAGCAAAGGGTAAGAAAGAATATGATAAGCGTGACTCGATAAAGGCTCGCGATGATAAGCGTGAAATGGATCGCGCATTCAAACGATAAATAATGAATAACATAGCTGACAGACTCTGGAAGTGTGTAAAGAAATCTTTACCCAAGGCTGGAAGGATGTGTCTTTGGTTGCTGAAGATTATCCTTCCGATTTCTTTGTTGGTACGCCTTCTGCAATACTCCGGATTGTTGGGCGAGTTTTCTGATTTCCTTTCTCCGGCGTTCTCTCTTATAGGTCTTCCCGGTGAGACTGCGATAGTCTTCCTCACAAGTGTATTCACTCCGCTTTATGCGCCTATTGCGTTAATCTCTTCGATGTCTTTGGGATTAAGGGAGGCTACAATATTGGCACTTATGTGTCTGATCTCTCACAATCTTATTGTGGAGTCTTCTGTTCAATCAAAGACAGGTTCTTCATTTTGGGGGATAACATTCTTTCGTCTCATGATGAGCTTTGTTGTTGCATTTGTCCTTAATCAGATTCTACCTGTTGATGGCTGGGGAGAAATCACGACGACTAACAGCGCAGAGGTTTGCGATACGTTATTGCAAGTGTTTACCTTATGGATTATCTCGTCAATAGAAGTGATACTGCTAATCCTTGTTATTGTTACGACATTGATGGTATTGCATTATGTGTTGGAAGAATTTAATCTGCTTTATCGCTTGTCGGACTTCCTCGCACCCTTGATGAAAGTCTTCGGTTTGCCTAAAGACACAGCCTTCCTTTGGTTAGTAGGCAATTTAGTAGGCTTGGCTTATGGAGGAGCGATAATGGTTGAGCAGATGGAGCAGAAGAAACTGTCGTATTCTTCCTCCCGATTGTTGAATGTGCATCTTGCTGTTTCCCACTCCTTACTCGAGGACACGCTTATATTTGTTGCATTGGGCGTTCCGTTCCTGTGGATTGTTTGTACCCGACTTGCTTTTGCGGCGTTGGCTGTATGGGCGCGTCGTGCGTATAATATATATATAATGAAAAGAATTAGACCTTCGATATGAATAAAGATAGATTTCTAGAACTCTTAAAGGAGAGAATCCTGATTTTGGATGGCGGCATGGGCTCGTTGATTCAGAAGTTTAAGTTGCAAGAGGATGATTTCCGTGGCGAACGCTTTGCTGACTTCTCTGTCTCTCAGAAAGGGAATAACGATTTATTGTGCATTACTCGTCCGGATATTATAAAGGATATCCATAGCCAGTATGTTGATGCAGGCGTAGACATATTCTCGACCAATACACTTAATGCTAATCGTATCTCGATGGCAGACTATAATATGGAGGAGTATTCGCGCGAAATGAACGTTGCAGCAGGTAGACTTGCCAGAGAGGTTGTCGATAAGTATCCGGACAGGGAGATTTTTATCGCAGGCTCAATCGGTCCGACGAACAAGACTGCATCAATGAGTCCGGACGTGAATAATCCTGCTTATCGTGCGGTTACTTATCTGGAATTATACGAAGCCTACAAAGAACAAATCGAAGGACTTCTTGAAGGCGGTGTAGACATAATATTGTTTGAAACAATATTCGATACGCTTAATGTGAAAGCCGGACTTGATGCTGCTGAAGCTGTACAAAAAGAACAAGGCTTGGACTTGCCTGTGATGCTTTCGCTTACGCTGTCGGCACAAGGAGGACGTACATTCTCCGGTCAGACGATAATGGCATTCCTTGCCTCGATGCAGCATGCCAATATTGTTAGTATTGGTTTGAACTGCTCATTCGGAGCTTCTGAAATGAAATCTTATCTGGAGGAATTTGCAAACAATGCTCCACATTATATAAGTGCATATCCTAACGCAGGATTGCCGAATAGTTTCGGGGAATATGACGAAACTCCCGAAACAATGGCTGGTCATATAAAATCGTTTATCGACGAAGGACTGGTGAACATTATCGGAGGCTGTTGTGGCACAACGCCTGCTCATATTGCACAGTATTCTGTACTGATTAAGAATGCTAAGCCTCACGTTCCTGTTGCCGATCCGGATTGCCTATGGCTGTCGGGATTGGAATTACTTGAAGTTAAGCCTGAGAATAATTTTGTGAATATCGGCGAACGATGTAATGTTGCCGGTTCAAGGAAATTCCTTCGCTTGATAAAAGAAGGAAGCTATGAGGAGGCTTTGTCTCTTGCCCGCAAACAAGTTGAGGACGGCGCACAGGTAATTGACGTGAATATGGACGACGGTATGCTTGATGCAGATAAGGAAATGGTTACATTCCTGAACCTGATTGTGTCCGAGCCTGATATTGCAGTAGCGCCTGTTATGATTGACTCCTCAAAGTGGAGCGTAATTGAAGCAGGACTGATGTGCTTGCAGGGAAAGAGCATTGTCAATTCAATAAGTCTGAAAGAAGGCGAAGAAGTTTTCATAAGTCATGCCGAACGTATTAAGTCGCTCGGCGCAGCAACTGTCGTAATGGCATTCGATGAACAAGGTCAGGCTGACGTGTTCGAGCGTAAGATAGAAGTTTGCGAACGTGCATACCGATTGCTTGTAGATAAGGTAGGCTTTAATCCTCAGGATATAATCTTTGACCCGAACGTTCTTGCTATTGCCACGGGTATGGAAGAGCATAATGGTTATGGCTTGGACTTTATCCGTGCTACGGAATGGATAAAGAAGAATCTCCCCGGAGCAAAGGTGAGTGGGGGAGTGAGCAATCTGTCTTTCTCTTTCCGTGGGAATAACTACGTGCGCGAAGCTATGCACTCGGTGTTCCTTTATCATGCTATTCAAAAAGGTATGGATATGGGTATTGTTAATCCGTCCGCATCTGTTACCTATGAAGATATAGAACCACGCCTACGTGAACTTGCGGAGGATGCTATCCTTGCGCGTCGTCCGGAAGCTGCCGATGAATTGATTGCCTATGCTCAGAATATGCAGGTACAGACATCTACCGTGCAGGAGAGTCGTCAGCAAACATGGCGTACGCTCTCTTTATCCGAACGTCTGGAATATGCCTTAGTTAAAGGCATAGGCGATTATCTGCAAGAAGATATAACAGAAGCACTATCTCAATATCCTCGTGCGGTTGATATTATAGATGGTCCGCTGATGGGAGGAATGAATAAAGTAGGCGAACTCTTTGGCGAAGGCAAAATGTTTCTTCCACAGGTAGTGAAGACTGCCCGCACGATGAAGAAAGCGGTATCAGTATTGCAGCCAGCTATAGAAGCGGAGAAGGCAGGAAGTGGCTCGAAGGCTGGTAAGATTCTATTTGCAACTGTAAAAGGAGACGTGCATGACATTGGAAAGAATATTGTATCGATAGTACTGACCTGCAATAACTATGATGTGATAGATCTCGGAGTAATGGTCCCCACTGAAGTAATCCTTCAGAAGGTAAAAGACGAGCAACCAGATATTGTTTGTCTATCGGGATTGATTACACCATCACTCGAAGAAATGGTTAATGTAGCTACTGCTATGCAAAAGGCAGGAATGAGAGTACCTATAATGGTAGGAGGTGCAACAACATCTAAGCTGCATACTGCAGTTAAGATTGCTCCGTATTACGAATCGCCTGTTGTACATACTGTCGATGCTTCTCAAGCTCCGATAGCCGTAGCTCGATTGCTTAATAAGGAAACTAAGGACGATTATATCACTCAGGTAAATCATGAGTATGAGGAGCTACGCGCTTCGCTTAGTGGCAAGACAAAGGAGCTCGTTTCATTAGCTGAAGCTCGTGCGAATACTCCGTCTATTGATTGGATGGCATATAATCCTGTTGTGCCTAATAAGATGGGTGTGCATATTATGCCATCTATTCCTATTGAACAAGTGCTGCCGTATGTTAATTGGGTATTCTTCTTTAATGCCTGGAGATTAGGTGGGCGATATTCGGACGTTGCTACTCTACATAATTGTCCGTCTTGTCGGGAGACATGGATTGCCAAGTTCGAAACAGATGAGGCTAAAGCAAAGGCAAAAGAGGCGATGAAATTGTTTGATGATGCAACTCGTTTGCTCAACACACTTATAGTGCAAAAGGTAGACTATTGTAAAGCTATATATGGATTCTTTCCGGCATCAAGTAAGGGCGATGATATAAATATCGGAAATACTGTTATACCAACTCTTCGTCAACAATCGAAGAAGGATACAGGAGAGTATATGTCGCTTGCAGATTATATCATGCCTGCGAACAATGACCGGACGGATTATATCGGCGCATTCGTAGTAACTGCCGCATCAGGAGCAGAGGCTATGCGTGCGCGCTTGGAATCGGAAGGTGATACATATAATGCGATGTTATTGCAAACGCTGACCGACCGTCTGGCGGAGGCTATGGCAGAATATCTCCACGAAAAGATACGTAAGGAATATTGGGGATATGCTAAGGATGAAAATCTTAACACAGAAGATCTTTTCAAAGCACATTATAGTGGCATACGTCCGGCAATGGGTTATCCATCCCTGCCTGATCAGCAACTAAATCATGTATTGGACGACTTACTTGGCATGGAGCGTATAGGTGTGAAGATAACTGAGAATGGAGCAATGTCTCCATCAGCAACGGTTAGTGGCTTGTATATAGCCCATCCCGAAGCCCCATATTTTATGTTAGGACAAATAGACGAGGAACAGGTGTCAGACTATGCGAACCGTAGAGGCATAACCGTAGAGGCTGCGAAGAAGTTGCTTATCCGTAATCTGTAATAATCGGCATTAGTTTCACTATTATTTGTCTTGATAGTAAATGGCTCGCTTTTTTAAAAAAATGACACGATATGCCTTGATTTACGAGCGAAAAGCGTAATATTGTACACGAAATAATAACTAAAAGTAATTGAATATGTTTTTTTGTAGACTATTTGCCTTGTCAGGCTTACTGTTGCTGACTTCTTCTGCTTTTGCACAGAAGCGTGCTATGACTGTTGATGATTTAGTGCAGTGGAAACGCATTACAGAGAGGAAAATCTCGGATGATGGTTCTTTTGTCGCTGTGAAGAATGAACCTTGGAAGGGTGATGCTGCTTTGCAGCTATATGATGCAAAGGGAAATGAGTTGAAAACGTTTAGTCCGATATCGGATTTCGTGTTTTCTGCGTCCTCACGCTATTTGATAGTAAAAGAAGTTCCTGCAGAGGCAGAAGTTGAAGAATTGAAATTGGAAAAGACAAAGGCTGATAATATGCCAGTTGATCGATTGCTAATCTACTCTTCAGATAAAAAAGAACAAGCGATTGATTCAATACGCAGATATGTTGTCTCTGAAGCATCAGATTGGTTGGCATATAAGCGTGGAGGTAGAAGAGATTCTACATTATATATACGTTCTCTTGACGGTTCGTCTTTGGATAGTATTCCTTCTGTTGCTGATTTCGGTTTTGCAAAAGAAGGTGGCGCATTATATTATGTGACAAAAGACTCTTTGCTTGCCGGATTGTACAAAGCAGACCCTGCTAAAAAAACATACACATTAATACATAAGGGAGAAGGTACTTTTGAAAGAGTAACCTTTAATAAAACGGGAGATAAACTTGCGTTTCTTTATACAGCGAGTACAGACTCACTTAAAAGGAAGAACGAATTCGCTTTATATCTTTCTAATGAAGGAAATCCTGCTGCGGTTGTTGCAGAACGAACTAATTCTGTTTTCCCTGAAGGTTGGGTGATCAGCTCGAATGGTTCAATCCGATTCTCAGACAATTCTGATTATGTTTCTTTCGGAACGGCTCCCCAGCCTCGCGAGAGAGATACTACACAGTTGGCAGAGAATCGTCCTCATGTACAAGTATGGAGCTGGGACGAATCAGTGCAACATACTCAACAAGTAATTGATAAAGACATAGATTCAAGAGTAACATATACTGCTATATATAGAATCGGTGATGCTAAATTGTTGCAGTTGGGTTCATTGAAATTGCCAAATGTGCAACTTCCTGACAATGGCGACTGGGCATTGTTGTCGACTACTGAGCCATACGGAACAGAACGTATGTGGAGAGGTAGAAGTAGAAGTGATATTTATAAGGCAAATATTCATACAGGTGAACTTAAGCCATTGAAAATAGCTGCTGATGCTCGTATGCGCATCTCGCCTGCAGGACTTTACGCATATTGGTATAATGAGCCGGATAGTTCATGGTATTCTTATTCACTAAAAGAAGATAAAGAGTATCGCCTGACTACACCAACGTCTTTTGCTGCATGGAATGAAGACAATGATGTTCCAGATTATCCGAGAGCACATGGTTTAGTGGGATGGACTGATAAAGATGATGCGTTATTGATTTATGATCGTTATGATATCTGGAGATTCAGCCCAACGGCTTCTGTTGCTCCAACTAATCTGACAGTAAATGGACGTAGACTAGGTATTAATTATCGCTTTGCAGGATTAGATGAAACTGCAAAAACAATTAATCTTCGCCAAAAACAAATCCTTACAGGTTTTAATGAGAAGACTAAGGGTTCTGGATTCTATTCTGCTACATTTAATTCTGCTGCTGCACCAACAGCTCTTATTGCAGGAGATTATCTGTTGACTGGGCTAACGAAAGCAAAGAAAAGTGATGCTGTGATTTATAGTTTGTCGTCTTATACACAATATCCTGAAGTTACGATATCAGACTTAACTTTTAAGAGAAATACAACTCTTACAAAGCTGGGAGCTCAGGAAGAGCCATTCATCTGGGGGACTGCAGAATTGATTTCATGGACGTCGTTAGACGGAATACCGCTTGAAGGAGTAATCTATAAGCCTGCTGATTTTGATCCGAATAAGAAATATCCTTTACTTGTGAACTTCTATGAACGCAATTCGGATGGATTGCATTCTTATCGTGGACCAGAACCTCACCGTTCGACAGTTGATTATCGTCTTTATAATAGTAATGGTTATGTTGTCTTTAATCCGGACATACGATATAAAATAGGTTATCCTGGAGAAAGCTGTTTTAACAGTGTGATGCCAGGTATCTCAGCAGTTGTTGCAAAAGGTTATATCAATGAAGACGCAATCGGAGCGCAAGGACACAGCTGGGGTGGTTATCAGGTAGCGTATTTAGCAACTCGTACAAATATGTTTGCTGCCATAGAAAGTGGTGCTCCGGTAGTAAATATGTATAGTGCATACGGAGGTATTCGTTGGTGGACTGGTTTGAACCGTTCTTTCCAATATGAGCATACACAAAGTCGTATCGGTGCTACACCTTGGGAGGCAAGTTTACGCTATCAGGAGAATTCGCCAATCTTTACAATGGATAAAGTAAACACTCCGATATTGATTATGCACAATGACGCCGACGGACACGTGCCTTGGGAGCAAGGAATAGAATATTTCGTTGCTTTGAAGCGTTTGCAAAAGCCGGTTTGGATGCTTAACTATCCTGGAGAGCCACACTGGCCAGTGAAAATGCCTAATCGTATCGATTTCCAAAAACGTATGTTCCAATTTTTTGACCACTATTTAAAAGGTGCGCCAATGCCAAAATGGATGAGTGAAGGAGTAAAGGCTACTGACGAGCCTTACGAATTAGGTTATTAATGATATAAAAGGGTTATATACATTAGTCTATATAATTATATGAAAGTCGCAATTATCGGAGCAGGCAATATGGGAGGAGCAATCGCAAGAGGGTTTGCGAAAGGTTCTTTTGTGAGAGCGGAAGATATCATTTGTACTGCTCGTACGCAAGTAACATTAGACAAGTTGAAAGCGGATATTCCAGCCATAAACACCTCTCTTGATAATTTGATGGCATGTAGAAATGCAGATGTAATTATATTAGCAGTAAAGCCTTGGCTTGTAGAAGATGTTCTACGGAGTATAAAAGGCGTTATTGAATACAAAAAGCAAATTATAGTATCGGTTATTGCGGGAATCTCTTTTGAGCAATTAAGTAAAAGCTTTGAGCAGGAAGAGATTCCCGTATTATTCCGAGTAATACCAAATACGGCAATCGCTGTTTGTGAGAGTATGACCATAGTCTCTGCTTGTGGTGCGAATAAGGAACAAACAGATATGATACTTAATGTGTTCGATGAGTTAGGGCAGGCGATCTTGGTAGAAGAGCGTCTTGTGTCGGCTGGAACAGCATTAGCGTCATGTGGAATTGCGTTTGCCATGCGATATATCAGAGCTGCTATGGAAGGAGGGATTGAATTAGGTCTTTATCCAAAAGATGCACGTGATATAGTTTTACAGACTGTAAAAGGCGCAGCAGAGCTCTTGCAAGCTAATGGAAACCATCCTGAAGTAGAGATAGATAAAGTAACCACTCCGGGAGGGATAACTATAAAAGGACTTAATGAAATGGAGCATGCCGGATTCACCTCTTCGGTGATCAGAGGATTGAAAGCCAGCAAGTAAATAGGGCAGATAGAACTTTGAGCGTTATAACAAAGAATAGGCGTAAAAAATATCGCATTTTTCTTATAAAATATTTGGAAGTTCAGAGAGATGCTCTATCTTTGCACTCGCAATCGGAAAATCCGAATGTAACAGTATCTTGAGAGAGTCTGTTGATGTATTGGCCCGTTCGTCTATCGGTTAGGACGCCAGGTTTTCATCCTGGAAAGAGGGGTTCGACTCCCCTACGGGCTACGAAAATAATTAAGAATATAATAAAGAGGATAGCTAAGAAATGGCAAATCACAAATCATCTATTAAGAGAATCAGGCAGACTAATACCAGACGTCTGCGCAACAGATATTATGCTAAAACTGCAAGAAATGCAGTAAAGGCATTGCGTGCAACAGTAGACAAGGAAGAAGCTAAGGCTTTGTATCCTAAGGTTAGCTCAATGTTGGATAAACTTGCTAAGAAGAATGTTATTCATAAGAATAAAGCAGGTAATCTAAAATCCAAATTGGCTAAGCACGTAGGTGCTCTTGCTTAATCTGTAAGGCGTATAATCATCGAGTCATTTTGTGATTTGATGAATTGCTTCGGACGGCCCGTTCGTCTATCGGTTAGGACGCCAGGTTTTCATCCTGGAAAGAGGGGTTCGACTCCCCTACGGGCTACATCTTAAAATGAGTGTTCATATAGATATGGACACTCATTTTTTTATGTCTCTTTTCGTAAAGGCGCACTTTTTATGTCGTTTTTTATTACTATATTTGTTAGTTATTTAATAGAAAAATATAATTGATCTAAAAGCATTATTCATGAGTGAAGATTTGAAGAATACATCGGGAGAATACTCCGCAGATAGTATTCAGGTACTTGAAGGCTTAGAGGCGGTGCGCAAAAGACCTGCCATGTATATTGGTGATATCAGTGAAAAGGGATTACATCATTTAGTATATGAGGTTGTTGATAATTCGATAGATGAAGCTCTTGCCGGATACTGTAAAAACATCAATGTTATAATCAATGAGGACAATTCTATTTCAGTTTCTGATGATGGACGTGGTATTCCTGTTGACTTTCACGAAAAGGAAGGTAAATCAGCATTAGAAGTTGTATTGACTATACTTCATGCCGGCGGTAAATTTGACAAAGGAACATATAAAGTGTCTGGAGGTTTGCATGGGGTTGGTGTATCTTGTGTGAATGCTCTTTCTACATATTTGAAAGCAGAAGTTCATCGTTCTGGTAAGATTCATATGCAAGAGTTTTCTTGTGGTAAACCACTTCATGATATTGAGGTGATTGGTGATACTGATTATACAGGAACAACCATTACATTCAAGCCAGATAGTTCTATCTTTACCGTTCTTGAATATAAATATGAAATATTGGCGACTCGTTTGCGCGAATTGGCATTCCTTAATGCTGGGGTCAAATTGAATTTGACAGACAAACGTGTAAAGAAAGAGGATGGCAGCTTTAAGTCTGAGTTGTTTAGTTCAGATGAAGGTTTGAAGGAATTTGTCCGCTATATTGACCGCTCTAAAGAGCAACTTATTCCAGATGTTATTCATATTATAACAGAAAAGCAAAACATACCTGTTGAAGTAGCATTGACTTATAATACATCTTATAATGAAAGTGTTTTTTCTTATGTGAACGACATTAATACAGTAGAAGGTGGTACGCATTTGGCGGGATTCCGTCGTGGTTTGACTCGTACTTTGAAGAAGTATGCAGAGGATTCTAAATTGTTGGAAAAGGCTAAGGTTGAGATTCAAGGTGATGACTTCCGTGAAGGATTGACTGCCGTTATCTCGATAAAGGTTGCCGAGCCTCAATTTGAAGGTCAGACAAAGACTAAATTAGGGAACTCTGAGGTAACAGGTGCTGTTGATCAAGCTATTGGTGAAGCATTGGGTTATTATTTGGAGGAACACCCTAAGGAGGCTAAAATAATTGTTGATAAAGTTATTCTTGCTGCACAGGCTCGTCAAGCTGCACGTAAAGCTCGTGAGTTGGTACAGCGTAAATCTCCGCTTACAGGTGGTGGCTTACCAGGCAAATTGGCTGACTGCTCATCTAAAGATGCTGGAATTTGCGAATTATTCCTTGTCGAAGGGGATTCTGCGGGTGGTACTGCAAAACAAGGTCGTGACCGTAATTTCCAAGCGATCCTTCCATTGCGTGGTAAGATCCTTAATGTGGAGAAAGCAATGGAGCATAAGATTTTTGAAAGTGAAGAGATCCAAAATATTTTCCGTGCAATGGGTGTGACTGTAGGAACAGAAGAAGACCCAAAGGAATTGAACCTAAGTAAACTTCGCTATCATAAAGTGATAATCATGACCGATGCCGATGTGGATGGAAGCCACATTGCGACATTGATTCTTACATTCTTTTTCCGTCGTATGCGTTTATTGATTGAGAATGGATATGTTTATTTGGCAACACCACCATTATACCTTTGTAAAAAAGGGCGTGTCGAAGAATATTGTTGGACTGAACAACAACGCCAGATGTTTATTGAAAAACATGCAGCAGGTAATGAAAGTCAGGTACATACACAACGATACAAAGGTCTTGGTGAAATGAACGACCACCAATTGTGGGATACTACGATGAATCCGGAGAATCGTACATTGAAGCAAATAACGATAGATAATGCTGCGGAAGCAGATCAAATATTTGCAATGTTAATGGGAGAAGAGGTTGCACCTCGTCGTGAGTTTATCGAAGAAAATGCTACTTATGCAAATATTGATGTTTAATAATTAATTAAATATATAACCTTATGGAAGTCCGTCTTTCTAATAATCGCAAACGTCCGTTAATAGGAATATCCGCGAATAGGAAGGACGGACTTTCTTGTATTGCCGAAACCTATGTGCAGTCTGTTATTAAGGCAGGAGGCGCACCAATCCTAATTCCTGTAACTGCTGATAGGGATAGTCTGGCTACAGTCGTTAGTAGCTTGGACGGACTACTTATGAGTGGTGGTGGGGATATTAATCCTATCCTTTTGAGAGAAGAACCGATTCCAGGTTTACAAGACGGAGACATTGTTCGGGATGAATATGACTTCCTTTTGTTGAATATGGCTACCGATCGACAAATTCCCATTTTTGGGATATGTCGTGGGCACCAACTTATAAATGCAGCATTTGGAGGAACTCTCTTTCAGGATATCTATTCGCAGAATACTGCTTCATTGTTAAAGCATAGTCAGCTGTTCTCCAGAGAACAACCATCCCATACTGTCAAGGTGGAAGCTGGTAATAATTTCTTGCATAATATCTACGGTGATACGGGCACATTATATGTCAACTCATTTCATCATCAAGCAGTAAAAGAAATTGCACCGGAGTTTATCTCTGTCGCTACTGCGCCTGATGGTATTAACGAGGCAATAGAACATACAGAAAGATCCATTTTTAGTGTTCAATGGCATCCTGAAGCAATGGCATCCAACGATGACGAATCTATGCTTCGCTTATTTCAATATTTTGTCAATACTGCTGGGCTGTTTAGTCGGGCAAAAGAACTTCATCATAAGATAGTAACTGTTGATTCGCATACAGATACTCCTATGGTTTTTCCAGAACAATTTGATTTGGGGAAGAAAGAAGGGGGTAAAGTGAATCTTCCGTTTATGGAGGAAGGGTTAATAGATGCAACCTTTATGGTGGCATATATCCCACAAGAGGAAAGGGATGATGCTTCAATAAAGAAGGCTACAGCCCTTGCCATAAATCGCCTTGAAGAAGTTAAACGTCAGGAAGCCATTAACGCTGATCGTATGCGTATAGCTTATACTCCTGCCGACCTCTTTGAGATAAAAAGAGAGAGCAAGAAGGCTATCCTTTTAGGAATAGAGAATGGATACGCAATAGGGAAGGATCTCGCAAATGTGGAACGTTTTAAGAATATGGGTGTTTCCTATATTACACTATGTCACAACGGATCTAATGACATCTGTGATTCAGCGCGTGGGGAGGTCGAATGGAATGGCTTGAGTTCATTCGGGAAAGAAGTCATTGGTGAGATGAATCGCCTTGGCATAATGATCGATATCTCTCATGCTGCAGAAAGCACTTTCTACGATGCGTTGAAATATAGCAAGGCTCCTATAATAGCTTCTCACTCATCAGCTCGTGCGCTATGCGACCATCCGAGAAATCTTACTGATGATCAGTTAAAGGCATTGGCCGTACAAGGCGGAGTGGCGCAGATCTGTTTATATAAATACTTTATTAATAAAGATGGAGAGAAGGCTTCTTTGTCAGATGCCATCCAACATATTAATCATATTGTGAACTTGGTTGGTGTAGACCATGTCGGTATAGGTTCGGATTTTGATGGAGATGGCGAACTGATAGGCTGTCGTGCAAGCAATGAACTTATCAATATAACAGTCCGACTATTACAAGAGGGCTACAGTGAAGAATATATACAGAAAATATGGGGAGGTAATCTTTTGCGTGTTTTCGAACAAGTACAATCTATTGCATCCCGCTAAAACAATTAGGTATGAATAACTACTTTCTGATAATATTAGCGTCCGGTTTATTCTCATGCGGACAAACAAACGAAAAGCAATCTGCAAAGACTTTAGTGACAGAAGTGGCACGAACTACGACAAGTAATGCTCCGGAGTTTAATCCGGATAGTGCCTATACATATATTGCCAATCAGGCGGCTTTCGGACCTCGTGTGCCGAATACTCCTGCGCATAAGGCATGCGCTGAATATCTTGTGAATGAGCTAAAGCGATTTGGAGCACAAACATTTGTTCAGGAAGCAATTCTTACAGCATACGATGGTACAAAGCTTGAGGCGCAGAATATTATAGGCTCTTACAATCTTGAAAACTCCCGCAGGATACTATTGTTTGCCCATTGGGACAGTCGCCCTTATGCAGATGCTGATCCGGATGAATCGAATTGGCACAAGCATATTGACGGAGTAGACGATGGCGCAAGCGGAGTAGGTGTATTACTGGAGATTGCGCGACAGATTAATATGAGGGCTCCAAATTATGGTATCGATATTATATTCTTTGATGCCGAAGATTATGGTGTGCCTGCATTTTCAAATAGCAACGTTCAGGATTCATGGGCACTTGGTTCGCAATTCTGGGCTGCGCATCCTCACGTGCCGAACTATAAGGCTGAGTTTGGTATCTTGCTCGATATGGTAGGATGTAGGAATGCAGTCTTTTACAAGGAAGTTTTTTCTACTCGCTATGCAGCTCCTTATGTAGAAGAGATATGGAATACTGCTCGTAATCTTGGTTATGGAAGATACTTCATCAATGCCAGATCTGTACCTATCACAGACGATCATATATATGTTATTCAAGGACGTAATATCCCTTGCGTTAACATAATCAATTACGACCCTAATACCGAAAAGGGCTTTAGTGCACACTGGCATACAATCAATGACACAATGGAAAATATTGACACCCAAACGTTGAACGCTGTGGGGCATACTGTTTTGGAAGTTATATACAACCGATAAACACTATACAAAGATGACCATTAACGAACTTCAAGATAATATTGTTGAAGAGTTTTCACTTTTCGACGATTGGATGGATAAATATGCCTTGCTTATTGACAAGGGCAATACTCTGCCTGTTTTAGACGAGAAATATAAAACGGGAAGTAACCTTATAGAAGGTTGCCAAAGCCGTGTTTGGTTGCAGGCAGACTATAACGACGGGATAATCACTTTTCAGGGAGAAAGTGATGCTGTTATTGTAAAAGGTATCGTGTCGCTTCTTATCGACATTCTCTCAGGACATACGCCTGATGAAATTCTTGGTACAGAGCTTTACTTCATAGAGAAGATTGGACTGAAGGAACATCTTTCGCCTACCCGTTCTAACGGACTTGTTTCTATGGTAAAGCAGATGCGTATGTATGCACTTGCGTTTAAGGCAAAAGGATTATAAAAATTACATAAAGCAAAATCTTATGAAGGAAGCAGTTATATTGTACCTACTTGTCGGCACATATTGTCAGCAGGAAAATCCTGGAATCTTTGTTTATGATTTCAATACGGAAACCGGCAAAGTTGAATATGTGAGCAGCATGAGCGGTATTCCTAATCCGTCATATTTGGCTATTTCTACAGACGAAGCATTTGTATACGCAGTAGGAGAGAATGGGAATGACGATTCATCCGCATCGGCATTGAGTTTTGATAAAGAAAGTGGAACGCTAACGATACTGAATTCTGAAAACACCAAGGGCGGAAGTCCATGTTATATATCGGTAGACAAAGGCAATAACTTCGTTGTAACAGCCAACTATGTTGGAGGCAATATCAGTGTTTTCCCCGTTGGAGAAGACGGACGATTGAGTCCTGCATCTCAGATAATCAACTACATTCCAAACAAATCACATTTGCATACTGTTAGGTTTTCGCCCGATGAGAAATACCTTTTTGCAACAGACTTAGGAACAGATAAGATATACCGCTTTAAGGTAAAAGTTGATGCCATTGATGGGCAATTCCTCGAACAAGAGGGTGACTATGCCGCTGAGTTAGACAAAGGTTCAGGTCCTCGCCATCTAGCGTTTCATCCTAATGGGAAATTCCTCTATTGCATCAACGAATTGATGGGGCATGTAACAGCCTTTACATATAATGATGGTGAACTCACTCGCTTCCAGCAAATCATGTCCGATATCTCTGAAGGAGTAGGGGGGAAAGGTAGTGCTGATATACACGTTTCGCCTGATGGACGATTCCTCTACGCTTCCAATCGTCTCAAGCAAGATGGCATTGCGATATATAGTATCAACCAAGAGAGTGGTGAACTAACCTCCGTTGGTTACCAACTTACAGGCAGTCATCCCCGCAATTTCATCATAACTCCTAACGGCAAATATTTGTTAGTGGCAAATAGAGACGCGAACAATATCCAAATTTTTAGCCGAAACAAAGAAACAGGTCTTCTTACACTAACAGACGATGAGATTACTTTAAGTCGTCCGGTTTGCCTGAAGTTTGCGGAGAAATAATACGCTTTTTTTATAGGGCTAAATATTAATTGATTATGAGTGAAGCTACTTTTCTTGTTGAAATGTGTGGCGTTGTTTCTCGTTTGCCGAATTTACGGTTTGAATACCCTATTAACTGGGAAATAAAGAACGGACAGCAGTGGGCTTTGATTGGTCTGAATGGTTCGGGCAAGACTCTGATTGCTGATTTTATTCAACGACGACATGCAATTAAGGATGGTTTTGTACGCTTTGCCGAGCGAGGCGATTGTGAGGTTCGTGTACGGAGCATAGCTTTTAAGGATATTTATTCGCTAACAGATTGTCGTAATTCTTTTTATCAACAGAGATGGCACTCTTCTGAATCTGACGATTGCAGTATCGTTGCTGACTTGATAAAGGACATTCCTGATTCGGAGGAGAAGCGTTCCGTGCTTGCGACGTTCAATATGGACGAACAACTACACAAGAAGTTGATATACCTTTCAAGTGGCGAGCTTCGCAAATTCCTTGTTGTCCGCACCTTATTGTCTGCTCCGGATATTCTCATCCTTGACAATCCTTTTATCGGTCTTGATTCCGATTCCAGGGCGGTTCTCATTGACCTTTTAAGACATATTATTCGATTTAAGCATACGCATATTGTTCTGCTGCTTTCAAATCCAGCAGATATCCCAGACTTTATAACCGATGTATTGCCTTTGAAGAATAGGCAATGTTATCCACCAATGACGCGTGCAGATTTCGTCGCCGATGTTTGCTTGATAGAAGAACTTTTCCCCACCAATCGTCAATCGGTAGAGATTCCTGCAAAAGGTAATGCCTCTGCCCACGAAGTGACTTTGCGAATGGAGGATGTTACAATAAAATATGGCGAACGAACGATTCTGAGTGGATTGAATTGGGAAGTGAAGAACGGTGAGAAGTGGTCGCTAACAGGTGTTAACGGCTCCGGTAAATCCACACTTTTAAGTCTTGTGTATGCCGATAATCCACAATCGTACGCAAATACTTTCTATCTATTCGACAAGAAAAGAGGTTCTGGTGAAAGCATTTGGGATATTAAGCGTAGGATAGGCTATGTCTCCCCAGAAATACATCTTTATTACAACGAAAATGTGTCGGCAGAGCAGATTGTTGGTTCAGGCTTTTTTGATTCCATCGGATTGTTTCGCAAATGTACCGATGAGCAGTTGTCGGTAGCCTATGCGTGGATGCATATCTTTGGAATAGAGCATCTGAAAGACCGCCTTTTCCTCACTCTATCCTCAGGCGAACAACGACTAATGTTACTTGCGAGGGCGCTTGTGAAGAATCCTGACCTACTTGTCCTTGACGAACCGCTCCATGGCTTGGATTACAGCAACAAACAATATGTAGCAAGGATAATCGAGAAATTCTGTTCATTGCCAGGGAAAACGCTGATATATGTAACGCATTATCCAGACGAACTACCTTCATGTGTGAGCAAGCACTTCGTGCTAAAGAAAAGTATATGATTAGAGATACAAAAAAGTCCGGCTCGCATAATGTGAGTCGGACTTTCTTTTGAACGGAGATTTATCCGTTATTATTTTACGTAATCAGCTTTGTTCAAGAAGTTGAAGCTTTCTGTAACACTTGCAACAGGATCGTTGTTTGTGTATTGCTCTACCTCTACGTACCAATCTCTTACGTTGTTTGTAGCCATTTGCTCGAATATCGGTTGGAAGTTCATCTTACCGCTTGCACCGATTTCTTTGTCATCCTTGATGTGGATTGTCTTGAATTGGCTTGGACGTGCTTTTAGATAAGCAACAGGATCATAACCAGCAACACTTACCCAATATACATCCATTTGGAAGAATACGTGGTTAGGGCTTACGTTATCCAACATGAAGTCGAATATAGTTTGATTGTCAATCTTTCTGAATTCAAAATCATGGTTGTGATAACCGAATGCGATACTTGCAGCAGCAGTTTTATAACCTACTGTATTGAAATAGTCGCAGTACATTTTGATATCGTCCAATGTCGTTTGATCATTAACAGGCATCCATGGTTGAACCATATATTTAACACCTAATTCATTGTGAGCTTCAATTGCTTTGTCCCACCAAGCCATAACTTCAGCTTCAGTTTCCTTAGTGATAGCCTGACCTAAGTGAGCACTTGTACATCTCATGCCTAAATCGTTAACTCTCTGTTTGAAATCAGCAGGAGCTAAACCGTAAATTCTACCATTGTCGTAACCTGCAGTTTCTAAGTTCTTGAAACCCATTTTAGCAACAGTTTCCAATACTGTTTGAATACCTTCGTCTTTAACAAGATCTCTTAAAGAGTATAATTGAAGACCAATATTCTTTGTCGCAGCAGGAGTACCACCGCCACAAGAAGTTAATAGCTGAGGAGCAACAAGACCACCAGCCAACATAAGAGAAGCGTTTCTTAAAAAATCACGTCTGTTTTGCATCGTATTTAATTTTTATATTAATAAACTTTGAGGACAAAAATAGGATTATATTTTAATAAACGCCTCTTTTTTGTTAAGATATTTAACTATTATGCTGTTTACGAAGCATTTTCATAAAGAAATGTCTTTTCAGAAAGCGTTTGTCAGAACGTATTATCTGGTAGCGATAGATAATACAACTTGTGATAAAATATACTCCTGTCTGTATCCATAACGCTTTATACTCCCAAGCAACATCGGAGAGTGTTGCTCCGGTAGTGTTTATTCTTGTGAATCCTTGTATGCCATGGGTGGACGGGAATATATATCCGACTATTCGCCAGAATTCAGGAATAGCCTCCTTTGGCCATGATATTCCGGAGATAAAAAGAAGAATCACGGAAAGAAAAACGAATACCATCATAGGAGATTCACGAGTAGTCATAAAGCCGGACAATGTCATTGCCATAAAAGTTGATGCGGCAAGGAATGGCAGGATAAATAATATGATTGTTATAGGTTCGCCGACCTGCGGAAGAGAGAATAGCTTGGGAACAATCGCAAGTACCCAGATGCAAACAATAACGTATAGCACCATATATGTTAACGACTTTCCCAATACAACTCTTAGTGTACCATGAAAATGCTTATCTACCGGTATCAATGTCTTAAAACGGTTTTTCTCTCTGGCAGTTCCTCCTAACATTCCTATACCAAGCACTAATGTTTGTTGTATAACAAGTATCAGGATAGCAGGAACGAGGAAGCTGGCAAAGCCGTTTTGACTGTTAAACATCCCTACTGCTTCGTAAGGAACAGGATTGATTGTTATCTGTTCCAATTGCTTTGTCGAAACTGGATTATTCTTCAGACTAACCTCTTTCCCCAAACTAATGGATGCCTCTGTGGTTGATAGCAGAAAGGCTTTATAGAATAGCAGGCTACTCATATCCGAATAAAGGGAAACTGTTGCCTGTTCTCCTCTGTTTATCCTTTTGCTGAAATCTTGAGGAAAGGAGAGTATTGCGTATGCCTGTTTGCTGTCTAAAGCATCTTTAGCTTCTTCCATATCACGGCATACTTTAATGACTTTAACATCAGGGGTTGCATCGACTTTGCGTATAAATTCCCTACTCAAAAATGAATCCGAATGATCTACTACGACCATCTTGGCTTCTTGAAGCACTTCATTATTATATATAATAGAATACAGCAAGGGGTACATAAAAGGTACAAGGAAGAAGAAAATAATTACTCCACTGTCTTTAAATACATTCTTCAGTTCCTCTTTCCAGATGTAGAACATATCCTCGAAGCCTTCTTTTATAATACTCAACAGATTACCTTTTTCCATGTGTCTGATGCTTTTTTATGGAATATATTTGAAATACAGCAAGGCACTCTTTAGATTCTTACTGATGAGGAAAGGAAGGACTAAGTAAACAAAGAACCAACAGTATTCGCCTAATGAATAAGTGATGTCCCTGCCATTTAATGCTTGGTCTACATATATCATATAATAATGTCGTAATGGAAATAGTTCAGCAAGAGCTTGCAATGCCGGAGGCATACCCAACACATGGAATGAGAAGCCGACAAGTGAGAATGCCAACATCCCGAACAAACAAGCATAGCTAAGTCCGAGTCGCAATGTCGGTAAAACACCAATCATGAAAACACCCATTGCCTGGGATGAGATTACGAGTAGGAACATTGCTGAAAGAATCGGCGGCCAACCACTTTGTAAAGGGAATGAATTGAAACCATACAATGTTGCACATATCATAAATGAAATAGATGTAAATATGATAGTATGCGGAATAAGTTTCCCAATAAGACTGATAAATAGAGAATTATTACCCATAAGCAGCCATTTTCTGGAAGTCTCATCCTTTATCTCTACTCCGATACTATATACTGTGACCATAAAAATTAAGAGTTGTAATATGCCTGGAATTATTGTATTGTTCAGATAAACAGAATAGTTTAACCACGGATTACCTAAGGGGTGGGTGTCTACTACGATTGGTTGTAGTTGAGCCCTAATCTGATCCTCTGTATAGCCTTTCGCCACTCCTGTTTTTAATCCTACTGCACCTCCGGCTAATACACTTGCCGTCTTCATATCTCGGAACATGAGTGAGCCGGCAATTAGATAGGCTCCATTTGTATAAAAGGAAATTATAGGTTGCTTACCTGACGAGGCTTCAACTTCGAAGTTCTCCGGAATGTAGTATATCCCATAGACTTCACCTCTTTGCATAGCTTTTCGAGCCTCTGTGAACGACATTGTTTTGAATGTAGCTTCCGACTGTCCGAAGGCATTTAATTGTCTGGTAAGACTTCGTGATGTTGCCGAATTATCCATATCCACTAATGCAATAGGTAGGTCTGTCGGCAATCCTTCCTTCATAATAGACAAGAAAAAGATAAGACTGAATATAGGAGCAAACACCATACAGATAAAATACAGAGGATTGGAGACCATCCGCTCTATCTCACGCTTGGCAATGCTTAATATCCCTTTCTGTCGTTTTGAGGTCATAATATTATTTACTGTCTTTTCTGATTATTACGGACATGCCAGGGCGAAGGTCTGTGATTGACTCGGTTGGACGAGCACGTACTTCGAATGTTTTTGAATCATATTGTCCGGTAGTCTTAGTTGCTTTCCATGCAGCATAAGTTCCCATATCCTTCATATAATATACAGTCAGCTTGACCTCTTTATTGTCTAACGCAGGAATGAAAGCATTTATCTCACTACCTATTCTTATTGATGATAGCAAGTCTTCACGCACGCTGAATGTAACCCACATATCACTTAAATCAGTGATATTCATTATCGGCGCACCAGTGCCAACTAATTCACCTACGTGAGGGAAACGTTCGGATACTTCGCCGTCAATAGGAGAAATTAATATAGACTCTTTGATATATGACTCCACTTCTGCGATTGCTGCTTCAGCTTGTTTTACTAATGCTGCGGTCGCTGCTTTATCTTCGCTTCTTGCACCATCCTTAGCCATTTCATATTGAGAGCGAGCTGCTCTTTCTGTTGCTGCTGCTGCTTTATAATTAGCCTCAGCCTCATCGTGTTTTTGGGCAGACATTACACCTTTGGAATAAAGGTTCTTGACTCTTTCGTACGACTTTCCTGCAATGTCTAAGCCAGCCTGTGACTTTTGCCACATTTCGTATGCAGATGTTATTTCTTGTTCGCGAGCTCCGCTTCTTGCTTTCATACTTTGAGCCTCTGCTGCCATCTTTGCCGCTTTTGCTTGGTGTAGCTTTGCTTCTATCTCTGGTGAGTAAAGGATACCTAAAGTATCTGACGCCTTAATTCTATCGCCTTCTTTTACACGAAAAGATTCAATCCTTCCCGGAACCTTGCTTGAGATTCGTACTTGTGTAGCCTCTGCCTGTCCCATGATTATATCCTCAGGAGGAGTAAGTAAGAAAAAGCCTGCTAAGGCAACTAAACCTGTTACCACCAATACGGTAATAAAAGCCAACATCATATTGTTGATCGAAAACTTCTTATTCTCGCTCATTGTGTATTTGTTTTTATATTATTATTCTTAGTCGACTGTCAATTTACCAAGTGCCTTATTCAGATAGACATTGGTTAGTTTGACTTCTATTTGTGAATTTATGAGCTCTGAACGTGCAGACACCCATGCCGTTTGTGCTTCCATCAAGTTAAGAGTAGGAATAACTCCTTCTTTGAAGCCAAACTCAGCGTGTTTAAGATTCTCGTCAGCCTTTTCCATGTTGTGGACAGATGCTGCAAGGTTTTTATTTGCTTCATTCTTCTTATATATGGACTGATTAACCTGAAGCTCTATTTTGTCACGAGCATTATCCATATTTAGTTTTTGTATGAGAGTTTCTGCTTTTGCAGCATTCCTCTTATGTGTTCCTTCCCACCATCCGGATAGGGGGATACTTACTAAAACGCCTGCACTAAATGAACCTCCGAACTCTTTGTTGAATGAGTTCGATGGGTTTGGATTGATTAAAAGGTAATTTGCCATAAGTCCCACGTTTGGCAATGTTTCCGAAAGAACAATTGCTTCTCTCTTCTTATATATATTGTTTAAATGACCTAAGGCAACCAACTCAGGGCGATTGATTAGTGCCTCATTAATATCAACAATAACACTTTCTGTTTCTATTGATAGTTCGTCAAGGAGTTCGTCAGAGAGTATGATTATTTCGTCCAATGGTAATCCACATATTTGCGCTAAAGCCATCCTTGTAAGAGCGAGCCCGTTGTTTACCTTTGTCTGAGCCATTTCTGCCTCGTTGAGCTTTACTTTGATTGATAGACCGTCTACTGCTGTTGCGACTCCTTCGGCAATCATAAGATTAATATCACGCTCTGTACTCTTTAATAAATCTACATACGCATCAGCTAATTTCTTCTTGTTGACCAACGAGATGACCTGCCAATAAGTTTCATCTGTTTTATAGATTACCTCCTGCAAGCTGATATCATTTTGTGCTTCAGCTAATTCTTTTGCATATTTAGTAATCTGATTATAGGATATAATCTTTCCACCCATAAAGACCGGTTGAGTTAGAGATACACGTCCCAGCCAAATATTCTGTAAGTCTAAGTTGAAGTTATCCACAAACCCGGGAGGTATAGGGAGAACACCCGCAAGTGGTGCTAGAAGAGAAGGATCTATTAATTGTAAATCCAACTGAGTTCTAAGATATGTTCCTGATGCAGATACCTGAGGGAAATATTTTGTAAAGGCAGCTTTCTGGTCGGCATCTGCTTTCCGAATGTGCAGTTCGGATATCTTTAGTTCCTTATTATTTTGAATAGCCAATGCCCTGCAATCATCAATAGAAAGAGTTTGTTGAGCAGCAATTGTTGTCGATGCAAATAAGGTGAATAACAGTACTAAACGTTTCATGCTTTTTTAATTCTTTTATATCGTGCTTTATAAAAGAACAAATTAAAAACGATAAAAGTTTAGATTTGTAATAAAAAATAAGATATTTTTAATTATCTAATGCAAAACGCTTACGTCCGATTAGGTTGCCATCAGCAAAAATATCTGCAATGTAAGTGCCGGGAGATAAAAACTCTTCTATGTCCCAATACAAGGTTACAGGTATCTCTTCTCCGTCATATTCAATAACCCGTCTCATTGAATAATTGATTTCTTTGCCCTCGAATAGGAACGTGTTGGTGCGATTTTTTACAAGCACATCGTCATCCGGTTTCATTATTCTTACATAGATGGTTTTTTCTCCTACCGGTGCTGTAATGTTTTTAGATATAATGAAGTTCACAACAAATTGCTCCATTCTTCTGATGTTGTTAACCGCTCTTCCACGTCCGTTTACAGGTGTTACAGTTATGCCTACTGCATCTAAGCGACTCGCTAAAGTAACACGTTCGGTTAATCTTTCTTTTTCTCTGGTTAATTGTTGAGCAGTGCTTGATGCTTGTTGGAACCTTCTTGTAACCTCTTTGTTCTCCTCTTTAAGTTGCTCGTTAGCAGTATTGAGAGAGTCAATTTGTATCACATAGTTACGCATGATGTTGCGTAATGTTGCCAATTCTTTTTTCAACTCATTGATACGGCTTGCATTTGTCGCCTTTACGGTACGTAACTCCTCTAAAAGGCGTTGAACCTTTAACTGTTCAGTAGATAATAATGCGAGCAATGAATCGTTCCCTACGCTGAACTTATATCCTTCATACTGCAATGAAAGTTCATTATATTCATCTTCGAGGGATTCCTTTTCTAAATCAAATGTTTGTACCAGTTCTTCCATTTGTTGTTTTTGATGGAAGATATAATATATGCCTCCTGCAAAAATTAGTAAGAGTACGACTGCTACTATAATAAACAGCGAAGGTTTCTTCATCATCATCTGACTCTCTTTATTATCTGTATTCATGTTGATTTGTTATTTTATCTGTGTACAAAGTTAAAATTTAATCGCAGTTCTTCAAATAAGCATAGTGAATTTGCATTTATTAGAATGTGAAAACGTAATGGTACAGCTGTACCATTACGTTGTTACAAGACGATATAACGAATGATTACTTTTCTTCTCCAAAAATGCTTCCGTAGCGATGAAGTTCGGATGCGATACTTTGTTCTTTGAGGTAATGAAGTAGCTCTAATCGTCCTTCAACAAGGGGCTTGTTGTTTGCAATATGCTTACCCAAATCGGCTGCTTTTGCAAAGAATGCCTCCGACAAATCAGCGGTGCAAGTACGGACGCGTTCATAGGAACCCATCTCGTCAATAAACGCTTCGGTTGATTGTATATTGACTTTTACCAATTTACCGTGTTCGCTACACTTAATAATCGCTGATTCTATTGTTGATAGCTTACTGTTATCAGCAGAGATGCTCACAATAAGTGGAGTCTTAGCCATATCAGCGGCAAGAATAATAAGTAGGACATCAGTAATAGGGTCACTTTCTTCCACACGCAAACCAACAGATCTCAATGGTAGATAGCGGAAGATGTTTTCTTCACCATAAATACAGCTAACATCTTTCTCTTGTGAGAATTCGTCAAGCCATGCTTTTCGACAACTTTCCGAAGCATAGTTCAAGCGAATTTTATCTTTCCTGTCTGATACTAAATCGCAAAATGGAGACTTTCTCGATATTTCAGGTATTTCCTTTTCTGCTATTTCAACAAAACACGAAACGTAGTTAGGACCTCCGGCTTTTATTCCTCCTCCGAATGCAGAGCGTTTCATTCCTCCGAATGGTTGGCGGCGTACGATTGCTCCTGTTATTCCCCTGTTTATATATAAGTTCCCGGCCTCGATACTATCCTTCCAACGTTGTTGTTCTTCGACATTCAGACTTTGTAGTCCTGAGGTTAGTCCGTATTCCGACGAATTTGCATATTCGATTCCCTGCTCTAAGTCGTCGATACAAACAACGGATAGCAACGGAGCAAATAATTCATTCTTGAAGGTGTAGCTTGTCGGTTTCACTCCCCACTTCACGGTAGGTTTAAGGATATATTTCTTTTCGTCAACAAACTCGGGAGCGACAAGCCATGATTCTCCCTGTTCAAGATTCTCGATAGCATGAAGGAGCTTGCTGTTGTCGTTGTCAATCATTGGACCGACGATATTCATAGTGTCCCATACGCTTCCTGTACGCATACTTGTTACAGCGTCTTTAAGTTTCGCCTTGAATGCCTCATCGTTGTAGCTTTTCTCGTCCAGCAATAATAATGAACAAGCAGAGCATTTTTGTCCGGAATTACTGAATGCTGATGATACAATATTCAGTATAGCATGATCCTGATCGGCTGAATCAGTTACAATAATTGCATTCTTGCCACCGGTCTCTGCCGAAAGAGGTGTTCTCGGACTATTTTTCAGTAAGCGGAATGCTGTATCTGTTCCTCCTGTCAGAATAACGTGCTTGATTGATTGATGAGCCGTTAGGTAACTCAACGAATCACGGTCGGCAGTGCAAACAACCTGAAGGGCATCTTTAGGAATACCTGCATCCCAGAAGCATTTAGCAAACTCCCATGCCACAGGCAGTGCCACTGTTGCAGGCTTTAATATCACAGTGTTGCCTCCTGCGAGAGCTGCTGCGACACCTCCAACCGGGATTGCCAACGGGAAATTCCAAGGTGGAATAACCAAAATAATTCCCTTTGGTGTGTTTGTAACTGTCTCCAAGCGATCGAACTCTTTCATGGTAATAGGATAATAGCGACAGAAGTCTATTGCCTCAGACACTTCAACGTCTCCTTCCATAAAGGTCTTACCTGTAATAGCAGACATACATCCGATGAGTTCACCGCGCTTAGCTGAGATATTTTCTGCAACTTGATGTAATATCTCATTTCGCTTGTCGATAGGTGTTTTGCGCCATTCTGACGCATCGCTTTCTGCAATCTCAATAATTTCTTTTACCTGATCGAGCGATGACAGACTCGCCTCACAGAAGCTAACCTTCATATCACGACTGCGATCATAGTATATTTTCTTATTATCAGTAACCACTTCCTTGTCGCCTATCTGAACAGGCACAACGAAATTCTGTTCATTAACTGTTGTTTCCCATCTTTTAAGAATATCTAATGCCCATTCACGATTTTGAGGTAAGTCTAAATCAGTGTCGGGTTCATTGTTGAATATGTTAATGTCTGCAATAGGAATAGGATCGATTGTTCTGTCTTGTGTGCGATATGGTACAGTGCAAATGGTGTCTTTCAACTTATATGCTGCAAGGAATTGCTCTGCAAGGAAATTCCAATGCGGACTATCAAGCTTCAGATTAAAAGTGTAGCTGAGGAAGTTGTCCTTACCTGTGTTTTCGTCAAGGCGTCGTACCAGATAGGAGATTGCATTAAGGAAATGATTGTCTTTCACTACCGGAGTATAGAGAATTATCTGTTTTTGCAGTTTACGCATGACACGTGGCAAATTATTTGCCATACCTTCCAACATTTCAAAAGTAACAAACTCAGAGACTCCATTCTTCTCGGACAACAGATGTGCGTATGCAATGCTAAAATAATTATGCGAAGCAACACCTACATGGCATACTTTAATGTTTTCCGGTTGTAATGCGATATCAAGAATATGCATATAATTAGCATCTACTTCTACTTTTGAACGGTATACAGGATTCTCCCAGCCTTTTAGTGATGAAATGATACTTTCCATCTGCAGGTTAGCTCCTTTCACAAGACGTACCTTGATAGGTGCGCCACCTTCAGAGCAACGTTCTTTTGCAAAAGCAAGCAAACGTCTTTGTAGTCTTTCAGCATCGGGTAGATATGTCTGAATAACAATCCCTGCATTGTAGTTCTTAAATTCGGGACGACTGAGAACCTCAATAAATACATCAAGAGTAAGATGTGCATCCTTATATTCTTCCATATCTAGGTTGACAAATTTTGCACGCACCTCTCCATTATGGTCTGTATATGTTTGCTCCATTGCTTTACGGTAAATGGCAGCTACCATTTCGCAAAGCTCTTTCTTATTCTGCTCGTAACTAAGTGGGTGTATCTGTGCATATATACCGGAAATCTTTATAGAGATGTAGTTTATATCCGGTTCACTCAATGCCTCCATATAGTGATCGTAGCGATTGCGGGCTTCACCATCTCCTAAGACAACCTCGCCGAGAAGGTTCACATTCTGACCGATATTGCTATTCCATCGTCCTTTGAGGTGCTTTGTCAGCTTAGGACGCTCTTCTGCAATAATAATCTTCTTTGTTTCCGCACGGAGTTTCTTTTTAAATATCGGCATTGCTATTGCAGGAAACCAATATCCTCCCATCAAATACAATTGCAATAAAATACGATCGCCCAAACCAAAGAAGTCGGGTATACCATATTCCTTTATGATTTGTCGGACACGTTTATTCAGCTTACTGTTATTGCGAATTTGGGACGATTCGTCGAGCATCTGCGAAAGAAATGTTTTATACTCCGGTGTTTGAACTAAAGAAGCATATTTCTTTTGCTCTTTCACCTCTTCTTTAGTTAGTTCTTCACCAGCTTTGGCAAGAAATTGTTTTGCCCAGTCAATGACTTCGACGGTTGATATGTTTCCCATGTATTTATGATTTTATTATTTGTAGAAATTTCTGATTAGAATAACAAAGAGCAGCTTCGCTTATTGACAAACATACATGAAAATCTCCGTATTTCCAAGTGAGTATGATAAATCAATATTCTATTAAAGTTAATGGGTGGCAAGCGTCCTCCTTCCGTTTTCAATGCCGTAGGTGTTGCACTCGTGTGCCGCAATCAGGATACCCCTGTGCAACCCGTACCGGCAATGTCATTCAGTTAAGGTTATGCACATATCACCACTGTGTGGTTTCATTAGATTCACTATTACACAAATAGTGAACTAGTACGCATTTGCTGGATGAATATCCTTAACTCCAAAATCGTTGAAAAACAATATCTGCTTTTTGGTGCAAAATGTGACAAAATGATAGTATTTCGACAGTTTTACTTACACGCAAATTTCAGCCATTTTACTGGATGATTGCTTTCAGTAAAATTTTAACA
>JGI996J12353_1000030_pt1 | contig 51052 bp, 42 predicted proteins | sample IntmicLarv5ML5BL_FD_12353 | JGI IMG/M metagenome (IMG submission 12353) | reverse complement strand
CCCCCCCCCGATCCGCTTCCGGAGACAGTGATTGTTTGCCAATCCTGTATCTCGCCGAAGATCTCTGCGTCCTCCGTGATTATGTACTCAGAGGCAGTTATAGCATTGCCATTAACATTAAAATTGCTGGCAGCTGAGGAATAATCATCATTTAAAGATGATACCCCAACTATTGCTGTAATAGCCACGAGCATAAGGAATGACGCCATTATTGCTTTTTTGTTCATTGTGATTTCTCCATTTGCTGTGGTGTTCCACAGTGGTGGCTGTGTAAGCATAGAGGCTTTGAACGCATACACCAGAACACTTAGTCCAAGTAATTATAGAGTTCTGCTTTGAAATAGCCTAAACGTGGAAATCACATTGGTGAGCTAAATCCAAGCATTCATCTTATAAAGCAATTATTCCCTCAGTTAGGTAACAATTGCAATTTTGTAGCATTCATCATCCCCAATCTTACTAAGCTTATGTAACAGATATCGAATATATCAAGATTTCTATATTTGAATGAAACTATAGACTGAATATGCAAAAAAAGGCGAACCGGCCGAGATTCGAACTCGGGTCAGAGGCTCCGGAAACCCCTATGATATCCAGACTACATTACCGGTCCAGTAAAAACAAACGATTAAAGTAATTCAACGCTGGATAAACCAGCGAAATGGTTTTTATTAGTTTTTCTTTGCGAACTCTGTGTAGCCACAGTGTCCGCATGAGGTCCTGTCGCTGTGGGAGGCCATGAAGACCCCTGGTCCACATTTAGGGCATACTGGCTTTGTCCTGTTGATGGAGTCGCCGCTCACGGAGTATGCGTCCTTCTTACATACGCTCTTCTTCGTCTTCACCACTGCCTTCTTTGCTGCCATGAAATCACTCCGTGGCCTTTGGCTCTGGCTTTGGCTCCTCGATTCCGTTCCTCTTCAAAAGGTATCCGTTCTCGATCTCCAAGGCAGCCTTCTTATTGTCATAGACCTTTGCATATCCCTTGGACTTGCCGATGCCGTAGACAGACTCTATCGAATCCACAACGACGCAATCCCTTTTGGACTTGGTCATCTTTGCAATCTCCTCTGCAACAGCGTTCCTTGCGGGGGTTGTCTCTCCCACATGCTCTATTGCAAAGTATACCTCTACCCTCTGGTTAAGCGGGTTCTCCTTCTTCTCTGTTATTTCAATCTTCATTGTAAGACCTCCATTTTCCCTATAAGCTGTTTCATCCTTCCCTTCATTTCCTCGGAAACGGTGACGACCATCATTCCCACGCCTGGCCATCCGTACACCACCTTGGTGCCGTTGGGCGCGAGCAGGACCACAGGCATCAGAGCCAGGTCCTCCTCCCCATCGACGAATATCGCCTTTGGGGGATTCTCAAGAGCGTCCTTGACTGCATCGATCAACCCGACGGATATCGTTCCCGCCATGTTGACCACCGAGACCCTCTCGTGATCCAACCCCTCTAGTAAGGGGTTGAACCCTTTCATTTCCTTTCGTTCCGTCATGCCGTCATATATGCAGACGTCTGGCACGATCCCCTTGCTCACAAGGGTCACGGACACCACATCCCCGACGGTCACCAATATGGGCGCATCAAGGTCCAAGACCTCATGGTCATGCAACCTGTCGCCCAGATGGACCTTGAACTCCGCAACCCTTGATTCAGGGAGCCTTAGGCCCACTCTTTCCATTTACCTTACCTTAAGGGCATACTTTCCATTTGTGGTTATGCCCATCTTCTTTGCGATGTCGGATTTCTCGAAATCTATTATCGCAACATATCCCTGCCAGTTCCTGGAGGTCTGTCCACCACATCTTGGGCATACATCCTCCTCGACGAGGAAGCTGCATTGCTTGCATGCCCTGAGCGTTATTCCGACCATTATTCGCCACCTGCCTGCTTCCTCTTGTTCCTCTCCTCCTCCAGCCATTGAAGCTTTCCGAGTCCAGGCTGCCTCATCGTGAGGCCGATCTTGCTGTTCTTTGGATCCTTCTCATTCAAGTCTATGCTGACTATCCTTGCCCTGACCACATCCTTTACCGCAAGGCTCCTCTTGGTCTCCTTGCCGACCAACCTCTGGTTGCCCTCGTCCACATCGACGTGGTCGTCCATTACCTGGCTGACATGCAACAGCCCATCTATCGGACCGAACCTTACGAACGCACCGAACTTCAAAACCTCCACGACGGTCCCCTCTATGATCTCCCCGTCCTTTGGTTTGAACACCAGCTGGTTGTACCTCACTGGCTGATAGACCGCCCCGTCCCCATGCACAATCCTGCCTGGACCGACCGGCTTGACGTCGTCTATTAGCACCGTTATGCTCTTGTCAGGGGTCATCCTGCCCTCATAGTACTCCCTGGTCAGACGGGTCACTATGTTGTTGATGTCCTCCTTGAGCTCTGGTGGAGGTATGCGTACTATCCTTTCGGCCTCTGTTAACATATACATGACGGATATCCTCTTGAATGGTGGTTTATGGACATCTTATATAAATTGGTTATTGTCAATGCCCTATGATATGGACTGAAAAACCAATCTGCATCGATGCCTGAGCATCAGTCCAATATTCTATAGCTTCCACCATTGCCATCATCGATGGAATCCTCGCCCCCATCGGGGAATCCGCCATCTGTATCGGAAATGCCCCCATCCCCTAACATGAATCCCCATAGTTCCAAAACCTCATCCCTATGGTGCTCTGGAACCATCATGTCCAAGATGGACCTGCAACCCTCAAGGCCCGTTACGTCCTCAAAGAAGTCATGCAGGCTTATCTCCCTCGGAGCATCGCCCTCCACATCCCCTAGAAGGACAAGACATGACTCCGATGCCAAGGTGTGGAATGTCTGTATTATGTCCAGGTTCAAAGGAATCTGTGGATCGATTTCCTTTATCCAATCCCTCAACGTTGAGTTGTCCACTGCGGCTTTGACCATCCGATCCATATTGAACTGCACCAGATTGGCCATTGACAGCAAGGCGTCTCTCCAATCGTTGCTACGGCATTTCAAGCCATACATCGAATCGTAAAGATTGAGCAGCTCGTCGAAGAGGGAGGAGTGCGCCTCGTCGTTCAGGGCCTCCATGGGGTTGTCGCCGAAAGACCCTCGAATCACGTCTGCACATTGCCTGACGTCCTCAAAGAACTCCACCATCTCGCCATCCAGCATCTCATACTCCTTCAACCCGTCCGAGGTGGACAGTATCGCTATCGATGATATGTTCGCATACGTCTGCAGCAATGCGGCAAATGGTAGGATATCCTTGATCTCCTCCATGGATTGAACCTCATTCGATCTCAAATCCGCATTTGCCAACCATCTTATGTCATATTTTTTCATAAATATCCCCACATGATCGGTTCAATCGATCGGTTTCAATGTTCATTCCCTGCTTAAGATGTGCTGATTCGATACATAGTTTTCCATGGTTGGCACCTTACTGCCCGATGTAATCTGGTCTTTCGAATGCGATGTAGGGTATCATCAAAGCCATATCTGGCACATCCGCTGATGCCATGGCAATGCACAGGGCATTGGCCTCACGTTGGAACATTGCCAGGAAATTATGCTCAGATTGGATTTTATTGCATGTTCAGAGAAATAATTTAAACATACAGCACATTGGGGACGCTGATCGAAATGGAACGCAATATCAAGCCAGTATCCGAAGGGGGCAGGGACAAGGTGGTCCTGGCCTATTCAGGCGGATTGGACACCTCCGTGGCCATCAAGTGGATTCAAGACAATTACAGCCTAGATGTCATAGCGGTCGCCATCAACGTCGGCCAACCGCCAAGCAATGACGACATAATGGCCCGTGCAATAAGGAACGGTGCGATCGATGCCATGTATGTGGATGCGAAGGAGGAGTTCGTCGAGGAATACATCTGGCCTGCGTTGAAGGCCAATGCCATGTATCAGGACGTATATCCCCTCAGCACATCCATCGCCAGGCCCTTGATTGCCAAGAAGCTTGTGGAGGTCGCAAAGGAGAAGGGTGCCAAGTACATAGCACATGGATGCACCGCAAAGGGAAACGACCAGGTCAGGTTCGATGTTGGCATAGTCTCGATAGACCCAGACTTAAAGATCATAGCTCCAATGAGGGAATGGATCACAACAAGGGAGGCGGAGATAAAATACGCCCAGGACAACAACATCGAGATAATCGTGAAGAAGGAGTCGCCATATTCCAGGGACGAGAACCTTTGGGGAGCCTCCTGCGAATGTGGCATCCTAGAGGACGCTTGGGTGGAGCCTCCGGCAGGCGTCTGGATCCATACGATGGACCCAAGGGATGCTCCCAACGAGCCAGAATACGTTGACATAGAGTTTGAAAGAGGAATCCCGATCGGCATCAATGGGAAGAGGATGCCCGGGGTACAGCTCATAGAGAGCCTCTATGAGATTGCTGGAAGGAACGGCGTGGGCAGGATTGATCATGTAGAGGACAGGCTTATTGGGATCAAGAGCAGGGAGACCTACGAATGCCCTTCGGCGATATTGCTGATAGCTGCGCACAAGGCCATGGAGTCCATGACCCTGACCAGGGAGGTCACAGAGTTCAAGAAGGGCATCGAAAGGAAGTTCTCGCAAATGGTCTACGATGGATTGTGGTTCGGTGGCCTTAGGGAACCGATAAATGCATTCATCGATGAGACCCAGAAGTTTGTGACTGGAACCGTCAAGATGAAGCTGCACAAGGGCAGTTGCACCGTGGTGGGAAGAAAGTCCCCCACGTCCCTTTATGATGCTGGCCTGTCAACCTATGCCGAAGGGGACAGTTTCGACCACTCCTCTGCAGTGGGATTCATATATTGCTGGGGACTGCCTGACAGGACCGCCGCCAGGGCGCACAAGGGCAAGTGATATAATGTCTGAAAAGGCCCTATGGGCAGGAAGGTTCAAGGAGGGGATGGCAGAGTCCACGCTTAGGTTCACATCCTCCCTTGACGTCGACACTGCCCTGGCGTTCTACGATGTGATGGGATCCCTGGCACATGTGAGGATGTTGAAAAGCCAAGGGATACTGTCAAAGAGGGAGTCCGATCTGATAATCAAAGGCCTGATCGACATTGTGGACATGATGGAAAGGGACGACCTCGATATCGACGACAGCCTTGAGGACATCCACACGAACATCGAGTTCAAGCTCACATCCCTTATCGGCCCCGATGGTGGAAGGCTGCACACTGGAAGGAGCAGGAACGATCAGGTGGCCACCGACTTCAAGATGTACCTCAGGGACATGGCATTGGAGGTCGTTGAGGGAATAGACAACCTCATTATGGCCCTGATGGAGGTGGGGGATGCCTATGGGAATGCAATCCTGCCTGGATTCACCCATATGCAGCATGCCCAGCCCGTACTGTTGTCTCAGCATCTGATGGCACATTCCTTCAGGCTATCAAGGGATGCAGACCGGTTCGTCGACTGCATAGGGAGGATGAACAAGTGCCCATTGGGATCTGCGGCGCTGGCAGGGACCACATACCCCATAGACAGGGATGCTACTGCAAGGATGCTGGCGTTCGACTCCCCGACGGAAAACTCCATGGACTCCGTGTCCTCGAGGGATTATGTTGCAGAGCTCCTGTTCTGCTCGTCGATGGCGTCCATAGACCTGTCATCGATATGCGAGGAGCTCGTCCTCTGGTCGTCACAGGAGTTCGGATTCATAGAGATGGACGATAGGCACACCACTGGCTCTTCCATAATGCCACAGAAGAAGAACCCCGACATAGCCGAGCTCGTTCGAGGAAGGACGGGCGGGATCATAGGTGGGTTGACCTCATTGATGGTCACCTTAAAGGGACTGCCGCTGTCATACAACAGGGATCTGCAGGAGGACAAGAGGCCGGCCATGGACTCGATGACAAGCCTGTTGGACTGCCTTGACATGCTTGCCGATGTCATTGCATCCATGAGGGTCAACGAAGACAGGATGCTGAATGCGACCAAGGGGGGATTCATAAATGCAACGGACCTGGCAGACTACCTTGTGATCAAGGGGATTCCATTCAGGGAGGCCCATGGTATCGTTGGAGAGATTGTAAGGAGGTGCATTGAGATGGGGATCGAGATAGATGATATGCCCCTGAAGGACCTTGAGGCATCCTCCAAATCAATTGGGAGCGATGTGTTTGACTTCATATCCATCAATCAATGCGTAAACCTCAGAAAATCCAAAGGCGGCACATCCCCTGACTCGACCTCCGTCCAAATGGAGTCGATCGCTGAGGCCATCAATGCCAGAGGCGCATTCGTCGAAGACCTCACCCAGCGCATAGAGGGATGTTGGAAGGGTCTGATAAAGCCCAACTAAACGATTTAACCGCCTTTCCAATCAAAGATGAAATCGTTTGATTGAATGGTTTCTGATGTGTGGGCTCATATCCTGTCCAAGGCCTGCCTCAAATCCTCTATGATGTCATCTATGTCCTCTGTCCCTATTGACAGCCTTATTGTGTTCTGATTGATGCGTGCGACGGCCAGCTCCTCGTCATTCAGCTGTCCATGTGTCGTAGTTGCGGGGTGTATCGCCAATGACTTCACATCTGCCACGTTAGCCAACAGGGAGAACAGCCTCAGACCGTCTATGAACGTATGGGCCTCCTTCCTGCCGCCTTTGATCTCAAATGTGAATATGGATCCTCCGCCGTTGGGGAAGCTCTTCCTGTAGAGGCCGTTGGATGGCTGATCCTCCAAGGAGGGGTGGTTCACCTTCATGACCTTCGGATGCGACCTCAAAAACTCGACGACCTTCAACGAGTTATATACATGCCTCTCCACCCTCAATGACAAGGTCTCCAACCCTTGGAGCAGGACAAACGCCGTTATGGGAGATATTGCCGCACCTGTGTCCCTCAGTATGACCGCCCTGATCCTTGTGACGAACGCAGCTGGACCCGCAGCATCCAAGAAGCTAACGCCATGATAGCTAGCATCTGGATCAACGATCTGAGGGAACCTTCCGCTCCCTCTCCAATCGAACCGTCCCGATTCTACGATCACCCCTCCTAGAACCGTCCCATGGCCTCCTATGAACTTCGTGGCGGATTCAACCACAATGTCTGCACCATGCTCTATTGGCCTGAATAGATAGGGTGTTGCAAACGTGTTGTCCACTATCAATGGTATCCCATTCCTGTGTGCGACCTCTGCGATCGCATCTACATCCACTACCTCGGAATTGGGATTTCCAAAGGTCTCGATCAATATCCCCTTGGTGTTATTGGCTATGGCAGACTCCACCGCCTTGATGTCGAATGGATCCACGAAGGCGGTTCTTATGCCCAACCTTGGAAGCGTATGGGTCAAGAGGTTGGTCGTCCCTCCATACAGGTTATTGGCGGCCACAAAGTGATCGCCTGAATTGGCGAGGTTTTGTATCGTATAGGTTATCGCAGCAGATCCCGATGCGACCGCCAACGCGGCAGACCCTCCCTCAAGCGCGGCAATCCTCCTCTCGAAGACATCCTGAGTGGGATTGGTCAACCTGCCATATATGTTGCCAGGATCCTCCAAGGCGAATCTTTTTGAAGCAACGTCGGAGTTCTTGAAGACATACGATGTGGTCAGGTATATCGGGACGGCCCTTGCATCCGTGGCAGGGTCCGCCTGCTCCTGCCCCACGTGCAGTTGTAATGTGTTGAAACCCAAGCTACTCGGATTGTTCGGTCCTGAAGGTACGTTCCTCTTGTAATTGTCGTTGCCCATATCTGTGCCTCGATATGGATTATAAAATTGGAATATTTAGTTAATTTTGTTAAAAATATTCATATAAGAATAAAAATAGAAAAAAATGTTAAATAAAAATTCAAATAAGAATATTAAAACTCCACATTATCATTTGTGGTGGTTTTGAAGGATATGTTGGCATTCTCCAAGATCACCTCGACCCTGTACGTTATATGTTTCAGATCTATAGCCTTGGAGAACGTCTTTATGTAAAACTCCTTTCGATCGGTAGGGAATATTATTCGAACCTTGCCCTTCCTGTTGTAACCTTCCGGCTTTCTGTTCAAGTCCAGGTCTACGGTGTTCGCATCGACGAACATGTGGAATATCTCATCCTCCTCGGGCATTTGGCCACATTCCTCTAGAACCACCTTCAAGATCTCTGCAAAGATCGGAGACAGATCCTGATAGTCCGAATCCTTCAACAGGATGAAGTGGGATGTGAAGATTTTCATTATGCCCTCTATATGGGTTTCTTTATTTAATTTGTTCTAAATCCCATTGTTGCGCATCTACTGATCGCATATTTGCACATACATCCTTCTTTAAATACTTAATATACTTAAGGTCGATTCGATGAACACTGCGTTGACCATTGCTGGTTCTGATTCAGTCGGAGGTGCGGGGATCCAAGCGGACATCAAAGCGATGGCCTCGCTTGGGATTCATGCAGCAACGGTCATCACTGCCTTGACCTCTCAAAACACCCGTGAGGTTATGGAGATAATGCCCATATCGGAGGATATGGTGCAGAGTCAGCTCAAGGCGGTTTTTAGGGATTGCAAGATAAGGGCCATAAAGACTGGCATGCTTCATAATGCAGGCATCGTTGAGGTGGTGGCGGACTTCCTTGAGGACCATAGCGTCCCTCTCGTCATAGACCCTGTGATGGTGGCAACCGTCGGCGATTCGCTCTCGGATGACAACCTTTGCAAGGCGTTGAAAAGGAAGCTCCTGCCGCTATGTGAGCTGATAACGCCTAACAAGAGCGAGGCGGAGGCGCTGTCTGGAATCAGGATAAGAAATCAGGCGGACATCACGATGGCTTGCGAGATAATCGGCAAGGAGGGGTCCTCCGTGCTATTGAAGGGAGGTCACTTCGACCACGATTCCATCGTGGACCACCTGTACCTGTCATCCACGATAACCCAGATCAAGCACAGACGGCTTGAGTCCGCAGGGCATGGTAGCGGTTGTGCCCTGTCTGCATTCATTACCGCGAACCTGGCCAAGGGACAGGACCTGATGAATGCCATCCTCAACGCATCGAAATGCATTGAAAGGTCCATTGAGGAACAGTATCCAATTGGGCAAGGCGTCCCAGTCGTAAGGTCCAACCTTGATTGCATGAGTGACACCAAATCCATATCCCGTGACATAGGCGATGTCATCCCAAAGCCAATAGTGAACGAGGGATACACCGTGAACGAATCCGTCAGGGTCCATCAGAATCGCATAAATGGAATATTCTCGCTTGAGATGAAGTACAACAAAGGGTTCGTTGATGTGATCGAAGAGGTCGGCTATGTCACATATAGGCTCAAAGGCAATCAGAAGGGAAGCCTCATCGAGATGCTGGGCAAGATTGAGAAGGAGCTCAAGTGCAGGCCAGATGCGATAATAGACAGCAATCTCTCAAAGATGACCATCATTGGATCCTCTGGTGAGGACCTCATGGAGAAGTTGAAACTACTGATTTAAACCCTTTATTGTTTTTATGATCAATAGGGATGTTGAATTGGCCGCCCCTTGAAAAAAGCATGGGAAGGCTTAAAATAAAATTAAAGGTAAATGGTTTTCCTTCATCAGGGATTTATCGATATTATCTCTATCTCAAAGTAAAGGGCCACGTTGTTCCTCTCCTCCTCCTGCTTTATCGTGAATGACTCTGCAACCCCGTCATTGTTCGAATCGACAACGGAGATTATGAAGAATGGGTTCCCTCCAAGGTTCAGACCTATCATTTGAATCTGCTTTATGGGACCCTCTGCCGACAGCACGTGGAAGTCCTTCACAGTCATCGTATACGAGATGATGTTGTTGTTGATCGCCGTGACGGTTGCGGTGACCTTTCCGAACTCGTCATTCATCACCTGCATGTCGTATGTCCCTCCAACCGTTGGGGAATAGCTTATGTTGACTACCTTGTTGCCTGCGTCGTAAACCGCCACCGCTGGCCATCCATAGACCGAGTCGAAGGCCATCATGCCGCTCAAGGTCCTGTCCTTGAACTCCTCGTAAATCTCAACGAACTTTGATTCGGAGAGCGTCTCAATCATACCGACGGCATGAACGGAGGAGGTTGTGAACGACTTGTGTATCTCAGCGGATGTGTACCCCGATCCAACGGGTATCATGACCTTCACCTTGTCACCAACCTTGTGATTGATGAGCGAGCTTTCGAACATCTCAAGCGCTCCACCGCTTCCCACATTGACAGTGAACTCCTTGTGGTTGTCCTGGGTCTTTGCGACAAAGCTGTTGCTCTTCGAGGAGTTGCCATTTGTGACGTTCCATATGTTTGTATCGAACACCACAGCGTTCTCCCCACCATAGAAGTCATAGTACGTTCCCACATACCTGACGTTCACCGTATCCCCATTTATCACAACGGTGTCATCCCCAACCACATAATTTGAATATATAGAGGAGCCTGCGACAACCACTGAAGTCAAGAGGAACACAATGAAACAGACTTTCATTATTGGGTCTCTTTCTTTTTTAAGCTTAACTTCGTCGTTAGACATTGATATCTCATGCGTCAGAACAAATCTATATATAAAAACGTATTGTAATGGGAAAAGTGTGGGAATTGAGAGGTTAAACCCTTTTGAAGGCTTTTTCAATAAAACCTTGTAATGCATTAGATTGGAAATTAGAAGTCACTTTCGGAATTCCGTCCACTTTCGGTGACCCCTCGCAATTTCATTGATATACTATGTGATGGATGTTAGATTTAGAAAGAATGTGCGTCCATAACACGTTGCTTTCTCTGACAGAGCGGAAAACATTTTTTTCCATCCCATCTCTCCGCTCTGTCTTTGCCTTTTTCATATGCGGTCGATCGAGCCTTCCTTTCAGCTTCATCCGATTCCATAGACATGGCACAGTGATGGTTTCTAGATGGCTGACCATGCTTTACATTTATTAACGTTCAGTCATATATGGAGCCCATGGATGCACGACCAGTATTTGCAAACAGGTATGAAGCGATGCTGTGGAGAAAGGTTAACAGGGATTTGGATGACGGCCCCACCCAAAAGCAACAGGAGGGCTTCGTATCCCTCCTTGGATCTGTCATAAAAAAGGGAGAGGCTCAACCGTCACCTGTATTGGCAAGGCTCATCGAAGACACCCTCATCTACAACATTGAGAACCATCAGGAGGCCATAGAGATCATGGTGGGGATGAGCAGGCCTCAGGATTGCAGACCTGCCATATCCGCCGCAAGGATATTCCTGGAGTCCAACGACCCAGATACCGCCGAGGCACTGCTCAACGAGGTGGAGGAACGTGGCAGATCGTCTGAATGGCTATGCATGAGCGCAGAGGTATGTCTTGAGCTGGGCAAGAGGGACCTCGCCCAGGAACGCCTTTTGAGGGCATACGGCCTGGACCACAACGACGATCGCATGTACTCCCTGCTGGAACGACTGTCCCCCAATGGGGAGTGGGGCATAAGGCATAACATCAGCAAGGTGCTCACTGGCAAGAAGCCGCAGCCAATACCTGCCAAGTTCAAGGACACCTCGATGGGAAGGCTGTATGAGATATACCATCAATGGTTCCTCGGGAGCCAAAACAAGGCGACAAGGCTGATGGTGGAGTCGGAGGAGTATCAAAGGAGGCATCCCGAGTTCGTTCTCGCATCTGCTAGAATGTCCTTGCATGAGGGGGACGTCAGCTCCGCACAGAAGATGTACGACCTCCTGCTTAAGAAGGAGAAGGGGCTCCACATATCATGCGAGGCCGCTGAATCGTTCTCCATCGGTGGCAATCACAATCAGGCATTGAGATGCTATAAGAACGCAGAGATGGACCATCCAGACGATCCCAGGATCCTTAAGGGGCTTTCAAAGACCCTGTTCAACCTAGGTCTCATGGAGGAGTCGAAGGAGTACACGAAAAGGTTGCTGGACGATGAGACGGCAGATCTTGACACATATATCGAAATGGTGAGCATTCTGATACTTGGGGAGGAGTATCCGCTTGCAAAGGAGTACATCAACAGAGTGCTGATGACATATCCTGACGACGGGGCCATAAACGTCCTGAAGTCAGAGGTCGAGTTGAAATGCGGAAACGCGTCCACCGCCCTCTTCACGATAAACAGGACCATGAGAAGGAACCCGGACAACCTCAGATGCGTGCTGCAAAAGTCCAGGATCCTGTTCCACATGGGGAGGATCAAAGGCGTGGAGAAGGAGCTCATAAACGCAGAGAAGACCCATCCTGACAACCTGGACATACTGCTGATGATGAGGGAGATTGCGGAATATGACAGGAACGATGCGAAGCTCGATGAGATATGCAAAAAGATAATGGAGCTGGACCCAGACAACGAGATAGCTGGCTCATACCTGTCCCACAAGAGGCTCATATCCGAAATGGACAGCGAGCCGTACTCCTCATTCAGGGCAATGGTCGTCAAAGGGAGCCTGGAGTCGTTCATAGACGTTCTCATGGAACTGGTCAGGAAGGGCAGGTACGACGATGCTGTTAAGCTATGCGAGGACAAGGACGAGTATGATGGGATCCCCCTTGGCATACAGCTGAAGGGCAATGCGGAATATGCGCTCGGCAGATATGAGGAATCCTCCGAATCATACAAGAAGGCATTGAGGATGGACCCCTCAAACCATATGCTCTGGTACTCCCTTGGGATGTCCGAGGAGAGGAAGGGCGACCTGGATGCCGCCGAATCCTCGTACAACAGGGCCATACTCCTGAAGGTGGACAGCCCGGAGCTTTGGCTCTCGAAGGCTAGCGTGCAGGAGAGCAAGGAGAACCTGGTTGGGGCGATAGAGTCTTTGAACCAGATACTGAACCTCGATCCAGACAACGTGTTCGCCCTTGTCAAGAAGGCCAACATCCTCAAAAGGGTGGAAAGGTTCGACGAAGCCCTCTATATCATCGACATCGCGATCCCCATCTGTCCAGACGACATTAGGCTGTATAAGATCAAAAGGAACATCTGCGAGGCGTTCGGAAGGTACAATCAGATCTTGAACCTTACGGAAGCAATATATGAGATGGACCCCAACAATGAGTCCAACGACATCGAATCGGCGAAGATGTTCTCCAGGATGGAGCTTCCCGACGAGGCGGTCAAGGTCCTTGAGAGGGCATTGAAGCGGAACCCCGACTCCATTCCCGTCCTGAATGCGATGAAGAGCGTGTTCCTTGTCGCAGGGGATGCGCCCAAGTTCGAATCGACGAATGGGAAGATAAAGGAGCTAGTGCCATCGGAGGCGCCTGCACCAAAGGTGGTTCAGAAGGAGAAGGACCAAGATGTGAACTTCAGGCCCGAGCCCCGGATCCAAGTGCCAGTAGCTGTGAAGAGGAACTCGGAGAGGGTGCTTAGGAGGACTTACCTCTCAAACACCTCGATACGCGACTTGGACATGGCGAACCTCCTAGGGCTTGACGAGAAGGAGTCCAAGACCATAGTCGACTACCTTGCTGACATAGAGCCATATGGGATCATAGACATCGAGTCCAGCAAATACGAAAGGATGGAGAAGCTTTCCATGCACATGATGATAAGCGGAAACATCAAGGAGATCGACCTGGACCCCATGGTGAGCCTGCCGTCTGCATATGTGGCAGGGGGCTGCAAGGATGCGGACGAGGCGAAGCAGCTGATGGCGTTCGTGGCGAAGGTGCTCGATTCGAAGACCGACGGAACGGTGCTTAACAACAGGGACCTGGACCTTGGCTCCGTCAATGGGGACATGCCCTTGACGGAGATCATGAGAAGGCTCCATGTGGGGCTGTACACCGCAAAGGCGGTCAAGGATGCATTGAACTCAAGATGATCAATAGCGATTCATCTCGGACTTCATGACCTCTCTGAGAAGACAGGTGGCGTAGTTTCCCTTTGGAAGGGAGAAGCTGAGCCTACAGCCTCCCTCCTCGACCTCATGCCCAAGGTTGGACACAGGGCATATCAGCTCCCTCATGTTCCCCTTGGAATTGCACTTTGGGATCCCAGGGACTATGAAATCCTTGTTTGCGATCCCTTCCGACTCCAACACCTTGGATTGGATCTCCCCTATCTCGCCCTTTGCAACCCTGCTCTCGCTTCCATACAATGGAAATGCGACATATGCCTTCCTCATCTTGACCTGCCTGGATACAAGGTCTATGTTCCTCTCAGTGACCTCCACCGGGCTCTCATGGAGCGGTATTCCGTTTGAATCCAATGGGATGACCTCATCGCCTGCCACAGGCATGTTCAAAGGCAATCCCCTGGACATCCTCTCGCTCAGCATCATATTGAACAGGTATGATTGGTATGCATGGGTGAACATCATCTGCAGGTTCCCAGGAAGCTTTGTTATTGCACCGGCCCAGTCATCTGGATTGGCTATCAGATGGTCCATCATCATTTTCTCAAATGCCAGCGAGTCGGGTATGCTGGATATGACGTCAGGCCAGTTTGACGGGTTCAACATCGACACCCTGGCCTCCTTGGTGGCATCATCCTCGAAGTCTGATAATGCTGACAGGTACGTCATGACCGCCCCCTCGATGTCCCCACGCACTATGGCCTCACCTACCTTATGGGTCACAGGCCTTATGGTTCCAAACCTTTGAACCCCGAAATAATTCGGGAACCCCCCGATCCGACCAATCTCAGATGTGACCACATCCAATACTCCCTGGGTCTCCTCCTTGGAGGACTCGCTCTCGGTCACACGTATCTCGAACTCGTTCCCAAACAGGTCTCCAATCGATATCCCCCTTCTGGCACGATATGGATCCTTGAACGAGACATCCTTGAAATCCACATTGTCCAGATCCCCTATAGAGCATTTGAACGACATGAGCTGCGTGGTTATCGCCCTCTTGTCCTTGGTACCAGCGATGCCGACGCACTCCCTGGATATCCTAAGGCTCCTGGATAGGAGCCTCATGAGCCTGTTGGTCTCCCAGTTGCGGGATGTGACGTCGACGATGACATATTTGCCATCGTCACATGGTTCTGGCCGGTCAGATATCTCCCTTACCACAAAATCCTCTGGCTCGGCCTTCAGACGTCCCCCTATTCCATCGACATCCGTGAGGTAGTACCTCATCCCTATGTCCGATTCAGCGGTGTTGCAAACCCTGTAGGTCATGATTTGAGAACTGAAAAGTAGTCCACCATGTCCTTACAGGCATCCTTGAACTCGTCCAATGGGTTTCCCTTCTTCACGTTCACTTGGATCATGACATCGGAAAGCTCTGGGTGTGGATCCACAAACCTGACAAGGGCCACATTGCTTCTTCTGTTAAGAATGTCGACCAATGGTTGAAGGATCGTAGGGTCCCCCTCTTTGAACCCCAGTGTCAAGGTGTTGGACTCCTCTTTGACTATGTATGCCTGCATAATGTAGTCCGTATATTGTCCACATTTTAAAGCTTTCGTGGATGACGATCCCTAAAGGTGCGATTGCATCCTTCAATTGCTTCGACTCATCTATGGGGTTTATTCCCAACGGTCATCAAATCAGGCATTTTTCTAAAAAAGCCAATCTATGATGGCCCCTGCATGTAGGAAGATTTAAAATAAGTCGCAATATAGGGGGTTCAACACAAGTGGAGGTGGCCCAGCCTGGTAAGGCGTTAGACTGCTAATCTAATGTTGCTATGCAACCCGGGGGTTCGAATCCCCCTCTCCACGCCATCTTTGATTTTGTTTTTTTAGATCGTCTATGAACATATTGTCATGTTGCAGTAAAATGGCCCTCGGAACCTGTCATGAAATCGACTTCGAACGCCTTCCAACCTTGAAAACTTTTGCAGGGAATGAAAATGGAGGGTATTGGGCGGATTATGCAACCCCATTCATCACCATTGTTGCAATGCCTTGAGGTTCCACGTGATCCTATGGGTCGTTCTCATGCTTCTTTACTGTCCATTTCCACATGTGATAATGCAATGTGCATGCGACTATGATGACTCCGATCAAGATTAGAATGTTCAGGATATCCATGGATTGCTCCCCTTGTGCCCCATCTTAATGGTCTCCCTCGTTGCTTGATTCATTCCTCGCTCACTGAATCCCCCATGCTCTTCTGGATAGATAAGGCTATTTCAATGTTTTTTCAAATGCTTAAATTAATTTATCTATATATAATATATGCAATTGATATAATTATATATATATATATATATATATATATATATTTCTGAATTCCTATTTTGAAATCGTATCATCCACATCTATGCTTGATGTATACAAACCCCCTTAGGTTGATTTAGAAACGAATCCCCTATTCCATTTTATCCCATCCGATCAGAATAATACAAAAAAATTATTAAAGCACCACAATTCTATATACTTCCACATGATTAGCAACCATTGGGCCAACAATGAATTCGGATATTCTCACTTCCATTGTACTAATCGTCCTATTGGTCGTTCTAGTTGTGTTTTTTGCGTATGTGATCTGTGCCTCATACAAACGAAACAAAATTTTGAAAAACATAACCCCTGACAATTGTCCAGATTGCAACGAACCGATGAAATATCATAACAAGTCCATGTACATGTGGAAATGCCCCCAATGCAATAAGGTTGTGCTGCTCCTATTGGACAAGGAAAAAAACCTTGTAAAGGCGGAGTACGGTACCCTCTCTCGAAAAAAGGTTGTCTTAACCGTCCTTGTGTGTATCGCCATCTATGCTGCAATCCTTTTTGCAGTGGTCCTCGATTTAAGTGAAATTGTATCCATCTGTGTTGGAGTGGCACTCTTAACAATTGGCATATTGTTCATACTTAAGATACTTCCAAGAAAAACAGAGTACGATGAAAAACTCTTGAATAACGTGAAGCTAAAGCGATCCCTTGAAGAGATGCGTTTGATTTGGAGCGGGCTTTTCCTACTCCTTGCGGCATTTATGTTCCTACTTGCATTTGACGTCGATTTGCTATATCCATCACTGCTAGCCATGGTTCTTGTTGCATATCTCATTTCATTGTTCTATGTCTTAAACCATAACCTGGAAGGTAAGAGAGATGACTCAACCTAACCTATAAGTATCGAATGCGACATCCACAAACCATGAGGCTCCTTGTCGTATCCGACCTTCATCAGAACATTGATATGATCGACAAGCTCAACAAGGCGATAGAGTCCGAAGTGCCAGACCATCTACTGTTCCTTGGGGACATCACAGATCTAGGCACCTCCGACGATGCCATCGACATTTTAAAAGGCATCAAATCAAAGTCCATATTTGCCATACCTGGCAACTGCGATCCATTGGATCTCCCTGAAAGGATGTCCGATGTTGTCAACAGCGTGCATGGGAGATCCCTTTCCCTCGGAGGATGCAACATGGCATGCCTGGGCGGGTCGAACATCACAATCTTCAACACCCCCTTCGAACTCAATGAGGAGACCATATACAATGCTCTCAAACCCATATCAAAAAAGGGCATGATCCTGATGGTCCACGTTCCAGCATTCGGAATCCTGGACCATATTCCAAATGGCATGAGCGTTGGGAGCCATTCGGTCAAAAGGATCGTGGACGAGTTCTCCCCCATGCTGGTGCTATCGGGCCACATCCATGAGGACTTCGGTATCGAGACCATCAACGGAACGACTTTTGTGAACCCCGGTCCATTGAAGGATGGGAGATATGCCGTTGTGGACATAGATGGCAATAAGGTGGAAACCTCATTGAATGTTTTGGATTGATACGCGGTTGAACAATCGAATAATCAATAACCTTTAAATATATCACCTTGATTAGCAGGGTTGATTAAAATGGCACTTTGGCAGGGTAAATCCAAAAAGAAGGCTACTGGTGGCAGGTATGTCAACAGCAGAGGAAAGAGGAAGTTCGAGATTAGCAGGGAGAAGCAGTTCACAAAGATTGGAATGCAATCCCTGAAGGACTACCGTGGAATGGGCGGCAACATGAAGACCGGCATGCTCACCGCAGACTACGCAAACGTGGTTGACAAGAGCACCAACACCATTCAGAGGTCGAAGATCCTCAACGTTACAGTCAATCCAGCAGACCCCAACTACGTTCAACGTAACATTATGAACAAGGGCGCAAAGATCACCACCGAGCTCGGCGATGCAATTGTCACATCAAGGCCAGGGCAAGACGGTGCGATCAACGCAGTATTGATTCAAAATTAAACAAGATGGGCCCTGCCCCATCTCTAAATTGATTACTTTCTTAAACCATTAACTCCATATGGGGCTACCATGACCTACGATGAAGACACTGCGATAGTCCTTTGGCCGGAATATTTTGATAGGAACAGGACTCGGTCTGAAGGCCGTAGGCTTCCGAAATCGCTTTGTGTCGATGGTCCCAGCCTGGACATGATCTCCAAAGGCGCACTGATGCTCGATCTTGATTACAAGGTCTATGAGGGAATGTCATATCCAAGGAACCCAATAGGCAATGGATGCGTCAAGGTGGAGAAAGGACCATTGCCAAAGAGCGAGATACTGCCAAAAATAGGGGAGACCCTTGTAAAGAACCAAAAGCACAGGTGACCTATGATCTCTTTCATGGACTCCATGGTCCTGGACAGGAATTCCGAGTCGTTAGGTATAAGCGTGTACGGTTTGATGTCCAATGCGGGCAGGGGAATCTCAGATGTTTTAAGGAGAAGGTTCGAGGGGAAGCGAATCGCATTCATCTGTGGAACCGGGAACAATGGAGGGGATGGCATCATAGCTGCGGCATGCTGCCCTCGCTCAAAGGTGGTCCTGGTCAGGAACGACTTCAAGAACCCGTCCATCATCAAGACGTTGAATAGGATGTCCAACATAGAGTCCATCGACGAGTTCGATTGGGACTGTGACGTGATAGTCGACTGCCTCCTTGGCACGGGAATCAAAGGGGAGCCGAAGCAACAATATGTTGATTGCATCTCCAAGATCAACGAGTTCAAAGGTGACATTGTATCAGTTGACGTCCCATCTGGCACAGGCACCAAGAGCGTGGTCATGCCACACCTCACGATTGCATTGCATGACGTCAAGGAAGGTACGGTCTCGGACTCGATAGAGATTGTGAACATAGGCATACCCAGTGCCGCAATCAAGTATGTCGGACCAGGAGACATGCTAAGGTATCCCATTCCAGATAAGAACAGCCACAAGGGATGCAACGGAAGATTGCTGATAGTCGGTGGCGGCCCTTACCATGGTGCCCCTGCGCTTTCAGGAATGGCGGCCCTTAGGGTCGGGACTGACGTTGTAAGGGTTGCCACTCCCATCAACTGTTCAAGCATAGTGTCATCGGTATCGCCCGTCCTCACGGTCACCTCCCTCCCAGGAAATGAACTGGGCCTCAGGCATGTGGTCAGTGTATTGGACCTGTCGAGACATTATGATGCATTGCTCATAGGCCCTGGCCTTGGGGTGTCGGATGACACGATGAAGGCCGTGAACGACATTGTTAACATGTGTGGGCTCCCAACCGTCATAGATGCGGATGGCATCACTGCCCTAAGGCCCTTCAAGGCAAACAAGGAAACTGTCATCACCCCACACCTGGCCGAATTCAAAAAGCTGGGTGGCGAAAGGAACGATGAGGAATCAGTGATGTCCGTGTCCAAGGGCCTTGCATCCACCATCGTCTTGAAAGGGCATGAGGACATCATATCCGATGGAGACAGGACAAGGGTCAACAGAACAGGTTGCTCAGGGATGACGGGCGCTGGAACGGGGGATGTGCTCTCTGGGATAATAGGAGGATTGCTCTCCAAGGGCATGAGCGCCTTTGACGCCGCATGCCTTGGCACATACATTTCAGGAAAGGCGGGCGAGGACGCATTCAGCAGGAAATCATATGGGATGATCGCAACGGATGTAATTGAGGGGATTCCGCAGGTCCTGCTTGAGGGTCTTAGATGATCCTCCAACCGATACCTGGAACACCTGCCCTTAGGATGAACGAGACGCTTATCATAACCGACCTCCATATCGGGGTCGAGGCCCATCTCGGCAAGAAGGGTTTTCATATAACGTCAAGAACGGAGGACATGCTCGACACCATATTGGAATGTGCTGGCACAGAGCTCAACAGGCTCATAGTGCTGGGGGATGTCAAGGACTCCGTGCCTGGGTCCACCAAGCAGGAGTATCGTGAGATTCCAACATTCTTCGACAAGCTGTCAGAGATGTTCGACAGCATAGACCTTGTTAGGGGAAACCATGACACCGCCATCGAGGAGTTCCTCCCGATGAGCGTCAAGGTGAGGCCTGCCAAAGGAATGAGAATCGGCGATGTGGGATTCATACATGGCCATGTTTGGCCTTCTGATGACGTCATGTCCTCGAAGGTCCTGGTGATGGGGCATGTTCATCCTGCAATAATGTTCAGGGATGGGGTTGGAAGGCAATACACCGAGCCTTGCTGGGTAAGGGGCAGGTTCAAGCCGGAACAGGACAGATATCCTCATATTCCAGAGGAGTTCATAATCGTTCCAGCATTCAATAGGCTGCTTGGAGGCTCGCCTGTCAATGTCATTGGAGAGGGGTTCCTCGGACCGCTCCTTACAAGTGACATGCCGGATAGGGACAATTGCAGAATACATCTGTTGGATGGGGTCGATGTTGGGATATTAGGGAACCTATGGTTGGATGGCGGCAGACGAATGCCAAGGAACCTAAAACAAGGTCAAAGGAAGCTTGGATGATCTGGGATGAGATAGGAAATTACTAGATTCCAGTATAAAAAAAAGATAATGTAATTGGTTTAACTTTCTATAAATTCCATTCCATCCCAGATCCATGATGCGAGATCCCTGATCCCCGACGAAGCAATCTGTGAGGCTGTGTACAGCCTTGACAACTCGTCACCGTAGGTACTCCTGCCTGGGACAAGGCCCGTTATATTTGTCAGGCCCAGAAGGTCCTGGGGGTCTGAGACCCTTGCGGGATACCATCCTGCACGTGCCAGCAGCGGCTCAATGCCTATTAGATTGGCCGATATGGTCTTTTCACCTTCGGACGACCTAGTCAATGCAGAAACCTCAATCTCAGTCTCACCGCCCCTTGCAAACAGCCCAGACCTCGTGACCACTATTGGATCTGTCTCTGGATCCACCATGGCCGATTGAGGTGCCACCTCGATGCGACGGCCTATTATGGCCATCGCCTCCGATCGATCGATGTACTGACCAATATCCGGGAGCAGTATTGGAGGTGCCATGATCGGCAGATAGGCCCCCATTGCATGCAACGACTCCAGCACGGACAGGAACGGCCTGGCGAAGATGCCCCTCATGGAGAACGCCAAGGGGAGAGATGCCACGCCACTGCATTTGGGACGATCCGAGTCATGGGTGGAGAAGAACTCCACCGGTGCCCTTGGAGCCGCTATGGCATCCGATATCGGCGCAGGCTGACCCAATATGGACGATAGCATCCCCTTCGCCATGGCCCCATGCCCCATCCGCTCGAGGAGGTTTATATAACCGCCTATCTCGGTTATGTTTAAAGGAGCTGGAATTCTTGAAGGCATCACTGGACTCTCCGTGGCTATGCGACGAAGAATCATATTCCTCGCCTCAGTGGCCTCAGGAGACACCTCTTGCTTCAATATCTCCAAAAGAACCTTGCTGAATTCATCCACTGAGGTCTTTTGGGCATTTGCAGTGGATGTGTTTGTCTGTCCCGATCCAGATGAGCCCCCAGATGATCCGCCGCCACTTGAGCCACTACCTGATGAGCCCCCACTCTGTCCCGAGCCGGATGACGTTTCTTCAGACGCCATCACTTCACCTCCTTTGTAGCCTTAGCCGTATCGTCGGCAGGATTTGCCTCCAGCCATTTCTTCAACTTCTCTATATCAGTTTCAAGAGCTTTTATTTCCTTATCCAATTCCTTGACCTCCCCCTCCTTTGATTTCTTCTTTTTCTCAAGATCCGCCTTATTCTCCTCGAGTTTCTTCTTCTCATCGCCAGAGGCAGTTTTTAATTTCTCTTCGATTTCAGCCAGACTGGCCTCGATCTTTGCTATTTCATTGGAGGCTGAATCCTTCGCTTTGACCTTACCCTTTAATTCTTCGCCTTTCTCATACATCTTTAGGATGCTATCCTTCCTTTGGGCCGCCTTATCCTCCTTTTTATTATTATCCTCCAACCAGGCCTCCAGGTTTTTGATGTCTGCCTCGAGGGATTTGGCCTCTGCCTCCAATTTGCTGCTCTCAGCCTCCTTGGCCTCCTTATCCTTCTCAAGTTGGGCTTTCCTCTCCTCTAGATCGTCCTTGGCCTTCCTATCGCTCTCAAGCTTGGCCTTTTTCTCCTCAAGCTCCTTCTTCTTGTCCTCATCGGAAGTCTCTCCAATCTCCTTCTTGATCTTTTCCAATTCTGCATCTATGGCGGCCGTATCGATGGCATCCATCTCCTTTTGAGCCTTGAGCAGGTCGGCATCGATGGTCGCTTTTTCCTTGGAGAGCCTGTAGATGTCGTCATTCTTATTCGTCAACTCCACATCCTTCAATATCATCTCGCTCTCCTTGTTCTTGGCCTGGATAGCCTTCTCCTCCTTTGCCTTCTCAAGCTCCTTATCCGCCTTGCCAGTAGGGGTGCTCTCCTTCATGTAATCCGTCAGCTTATCCTTGGCAATCTCGATCATGCCATCCGCTATCTGAACCCTCTTTGCCAGCGCATTCTTCCTTTCCTCGGTTGCCATGTTGACCACCTCGGTCATGTGATCGGTGAGGTTCTTTGCGTTGGTGGCGTCCTTGAATGCCCTCTTATCCTTGGCAAGTGCATCGAGGACCGCTGGCAGTTGGGTGGATCCAATGTCATCAAGGGTAAAGTTCTGGGAGAGTCCCACCAGGTCGCTAGGCGCCCCGGCACCTGACAGGAGGCTTACATCCTTTAGGTCGTTCATCTTTATTTCCGTGGCATGGTCTATCGGCGAGTCCTGCCAGTTCCAGAACCTAGTTATGTCTATCTTCTCGCTGGCGTTGCTTCCACCTAGGACGGCCTCACCTATCATTCCACCGGTTGGAACAGATATCGTCACCTCTGGAGGCCTGAATGCCTCGGTATGGTATCTGAATATGGCGTCCTGGGCCTTTTTTGTGGAGGTGCCCATCTTGGCAGCCACCTCTGGAGGGTATGTGAACGGCATGATCATGCAGTTGCCGTAGAATCCCTCTATGCTGTTCGCAACACAATTCATAAGGGGCACTTCGAACCCTACATCAGATCCATATAATTTGCTGGATGCGAACGTATACCTTTCCAACAACATGGCCCTCTCCTCCGGGGACACGCTCGCCCATATGGCTTGGGAGTACATTATCGTATTCTCCACCACATGTCGCAATGTGGACTCGATCTCCTGCAGCTCCTCATAGTTCATCGAAGGCATTATATCATGTACCTTGTACGTGCAACGTGAGGTCAGTTCCTCATACCCATGGTGCTCCACATATGTGCCCACTCCATCTGCCTTCGACAGCTTCACCTCAAAGATGCTAGGGGCCCCTATGGCATCAAACTGAACCTTGTTCAATTTTACATCTGGGAATTTTATGCATTCGGGAAGGTTGCCATATATCTTCTCCGCCTTCTTTGAGTACTCGTTCCATAAGATATTCCCAAATACCGACGACCCGAGCTTATCATAGGCCTCATCCCTTTTGTAAATGGCATCCTTCCACTGTTCTATAAGATGCTTGTCATCCTCATTCTGATGCAACCTATAATACGCCTCCTTAGGGTATGAGACCTCCAACTCCACACATATGTAGTCGTCGTCACGAACCTCAGGTGGAACATGGAATTCGAATTTGATCTCACGCTCCTCCTTCCTTTTTTCCTTAAGGAACTTTAGCAGGCTTATGCTGCTCCTTTCAAAATGTGATTCGCTCTCGATGTTGGACAGTGCATGGCCCTCTATCCTGACAACCTGGGAGAAAGAGGAGTTACCTCTCTCCAAATGCTTATTGATGCACAGACGCGCGCTTATCTCATGGTATGAAAGGAGCCCTGCCCTGACCGAAAGAATCAACCTTGCGGACTTGTTACCCTTGCTCCCCATGTAATCCCATTTAGGATATGTTGCATACTTCTTCAACAGCTTCAATCCCCTGGCATATTTGCCGGGCATTATCATGCGAAGCGAGTCGTGGTACTCCAACAAAACCTTATAGCGCGCATAGAACTCCTCCTTTAGGATTGAGGACTTGCTTTCGAACAATTGATGCATTGGGATCTTTTCTGCCTCTATGCCGTTCTCAATCCACTGTGTTTTGCCCTCGGGATTTGTAAAGGTTGTGGAAATGCCACCTTCATATCTTATGCAAAACATCATATTGCCTTTGCTGTCCTTTACCTCGGTGGTAGATGCAGCGTAGTTGATCATTGTCTTTACCGTCTTTGTTACCTTGCTTTCCTTGCCGTCCAAAAAGGTGCATGTGACCTCAGTGTATGTATCGGTTCGGGAACTAGACATATCATCGGATAGTTGGAAGTTTCCAATGGCGCCATAATGCAGGATGCCAAATAGAATTTCCAAATCACTTAAAGCGGACATGTCCAAATCCATTCCCTCGTCAGCTTTCAAACCATCAGCCAAGCTCTGGCCTTTGGGAAGGAATGATATGGGCTTGAATGGAACGTAGCACACCAGACGCACGTTTGCAACCCTTGTGCTTATGATGTAGTTCCTGACGACCTCCCAATATTGCATTGTCAATGAATGGGAATGATTGTGGTTTGCAATGACCTTGGAGGTTATGCTGGCACTGTCATCAGAAGTTGCCATCCTTATGCCTACGCGGCTGGATTCGCGCTGATTGTTGGCCTGACGGGATATCTCCTCGGTAAAGTCCTCGGCAAGTGACGACATTTCGCTACGGGAGCTGTTCTGCGAGGAGTCGGAGGATGCTTTCGCATTGTTCGTATTACTGGATACGAACATGGATGGTATCAACCCCGTACCCCCTCCAGTGACCTTGCTTTCCATCTTGGTGCTTGCATTCATCATCTCATCCAATGCGCTTCTATACAATGCGCTTAGATTGTTACTTTGATTCCAGACATGGGATTCGGATTCGCTTATGGATAGCTCCTCCTCATCGGTGACCATGTAGTCTTCCGACTTTTCCGACATGATTATCCTCTGCTCCTCACCTGGGGCAAGGGCAAGTGAATACAGCATGTCCCCTAGCACGAAGTCAGACGGAATCCACGTCTGTTGCATCGAAATAATGTATCCTATGCCAAGTGTGGCCATAGTGGCGTTGCTCAATGGGTCATCCAACAGATTCTCCCTGAATTTCGATATGCTCACTGGTCCAGACAAGGTTTTTCGATCAACTTCTTTTAATATCCCATCGGTCATTTTCACCAAATTGGGCTCAACCAGCCTATGCAGGACATCGTATGTGTATGTCGATGGGGACATCTCGACTGCAAGTGCGAATGAGCTGTCCCCTTCGCCGAATGTTATCTTCGGTGGGCTTTGGGGACTCCTGGCCTGTTCGTTCCAAGCCACGTCCTCCATTGATTGCGCCAGATTGTCCACCTGCTCGAGCAACCCCTCTACAGAGGCAAATTGCCTGTCAAGCACTATCGTCCCAAGGTTCCCTTTCAAAGCACGAAGTTTTGCGATCGTGAATGATATCTCCTGTGAGCATCCTGCCTTAGATATATGTATGCTCAAGTTCGAGACGATGAGGTCCTTTGGGACATTATCGCTAAACTCGCCGGTTTGACTTGTGCGAGACGTGTTGGAGTATTGGAATGACCCCTTCCATAAGAATTTGACGGTGGCATTCCTAAGTGGTCTGTCATCGCCCAGGCCATCGTACATGAAGATGCCTTTCACATCCCTGATGATGAAGTCGTTTGGCACTTCGAGATCCTTTAAGGAATTGGACATAGGCTCAATCAAGTCGATATTCGCTCCGAGATCGTTGTTTGGGTCGTCGTCGTTGTCGCTTTCGGCGATTGCATAGTACCCTCTGTATTCAAGCTCGTCCAAAATCTCCTGAATAACCTCCATATGCGCATCCCTGTTTCCACTGCTTATTGAAGTGTCCTGTTCCGGGGATGAGGGAACGTTTGAGTTATATTGGTCCACATTGCGCTTGAACTCGATGAACAGATCCTGTGTGTTCCATTGAATGTAAGCGCTTTGCCTATGTGTGCGCTCTGTTTTGAATACATGCAACAATGTTTCAAAAAGCTCTACGTCCTTTAAATTAGAACTGGATTTTGCAGTTGACAATCTTAGCTCTGCATCCATTATCATCATGTTCAAATCGACTTCCCCGAGCAAAGAGACGTCTATCGACTCCCCATCCTCCGTATGGAGCATGCTCATTGGGCCAAGCATCTTGAAGTACACGCTTTCGATTTGCCTTATGACCCCAGGCCTTATGGGGCTCTTTGTGCCGCCTCCATACAACGTTATATTGCCCTTTGACCTTAATTTTGACTTTTGACGAAGCAAGGAGGCGACCTTGGCAGTTTGATCAATATTATATGAGTTCGGCAATTAAATCACCCCTTTGCATTCTAAATCGTTTTTCCCCCTTCTACGTTCAAAAATGACATTCTCTGCATCAGTTATCATAGAACACCCCTCCATCCCAAACCCATGTTGCAAGGTCCCTGACCCCTGATGAGGCTATCTGCGAGGCAGTGTACAGCCTTGACAGCTCATCACCGTATGCAGTCCTGCCTGGGACCAGACCGGTCATGTTGGTCAGACCCATAAGGTCATGCGGATCCGACATCCTTGCAGGATACCATCCTGCACTTGCCAACAACGGCTCCAATTCCACAAGCTTGGTCGAGATTGGTATTGCTCCAGACGACCTTGTCAACGCATTCACCTCCATCTCCACATCACCACCCCTTGCAAACAGCCTTGCCTCAGTGACCACTATTGGATCTGTTTCAGGGTCGACCATGGCCGATTGCGGTGCAATCTCGATACGGCGTCCGATGATCGCCATCGCCTCCGAATGGCTTATATGACTACCAACATCTGGAAGTAGCACCGGCGATGCCATGATCGGCAGCTGGGCACCAATACAGTGGAGCGTCTCCAACACCGATAGGAACGGCCTGACGAAGGCCCCTCTCATGGAGAACGACAGGGGAAGAGACGCCACGCCCTTGCAATCAGGGCGGTCCGACTCATGATAGGAGAAGAACTCCACTGGCGCCCTTGGCATTGCCGTGACATCTGGCATCGGCATCGGCTGTCCCAATATGGATGAGAGCATCCCCTTGACCATTGCCCCATACCCCATCTGCTCCAGAAGGTTCACATACCCTCCGATTTCGGTTATGTTCAGCGGGACTGGTATCCTGGACGGTATGATCGGATTCTCCATGGCTATGCGACGAAGGATCATGTTCCTAGACTCCGTGGCCTCGGGGGACACCTCTTGCTTCAATATCTCCAAAAGGGCATTGTTGAAATCTTCCTCAGAGGTCATTTGGATGCCCCCTTCGTATCGCCTGCTGAGGAACCCTTGCTCCCGCCTCCAGCAGTGCCCTTGTCGGCATCAGTCGCATTGCCCCCTCCTGCCGCACCAGTGGCACCTTTAACGGCATCCGTCACATTGCCCCCTCCTGTCGCTCCAGGAGCCCCTGCGGCAGCGGCCATCGCATCACATGCCTTCTTTTCCAAGGCTGCACTTTGATCGATGGCGTTCGTCCTTTCACTGGATGCCGCCCTGGCTGCCGCGTTGAAGTGAGTGGATAGCCCATCGGCATTCCTGATATCTAAGAACTCTGCGCCCTCCCTAGTCATGAATTCCGTTATGTCAGGCAAGGCGGTGGCGGCCTTGGCAAGGGACAGGGCCTGCTCCATGGTTACCAGATTGGAAGGCGCCGTCGCCCCTGCCAAAAGACTGCGGTTGAGATCGGATAGGCTTATGGCTGGAGCGGAATCGTTGGGAGAGTCCTTCCAGTTCCAGAACCTGGTGATGTCTATCTTCTCACTGGCATTGCTTCCACCTAGAACGGCCTCTCCGATGATCCCGCCCACTGGAACAGAGATTCGGATGTCTGGCACCCTAAACGCCTCTGTATGGTATCTGAAGAGCATGTCCTGAATCTCCCTTTGGGAAGTCTTCATCTCCTCTGCCATTGCTGGAGGGTAATTGAATGGAACCACCATGCAATTGCCATAGAATCCCTCCACCTGGTTGGATATGCAATTGGCCAAAGGCACCTGCGACCAGACGTCCTTGTCTTCGGACTTTGGAATCGATACCGTGTACTCCTCGAACAACATCGCCCTCTCCTCCCCCGTCAGACCTGCCCATATGGCATGTGAGTAGGGGATGGTGTTCTCCACGATATGCTGGAACGTCATCTCTATCTTTTGCAACTCCTCAAAGGTCATTGTCGGCTTGTCATCAAAGATGCTGTAGGTCAAGGTTGAGATCAGCTCATCTGACACGAATAGATTCAAATATACCTTCTTTGTCGATGCACCCCCTTCACTCTCCAACTGCATCGATCGAATAACTGGATCCCCTATCTTACTATAGTCATTCCTATCTATGTATGCGCTCCCTCCCATGAACATGAGACGGTCTGACGGGGCCATCTGTGAAATGTTGATCAAGCCTGGCCTCCCTTCCGAGGTGATGATGCGCTCGAACTTTTTATCGTACTTGTTATCCGATGTCGCAGGGGAGTTGAACCATACCATATTTGGATATGAGACCTTTAGTTCCAACCAATCGAAATCGTCATCGGTGACTCCATGGGGCACTGAGAAATCGTACTTCCTTGTGTTTATCTTTGATTTGACATTCTTCAACTTGTCTATGAACTCCTCCTTGGTGGATGCCTCGGCCACATCCGTCCCAATCAAGGTTGTCGCATATCCCTTCACCCATCCCTTGCCGTTCTTCAAACGCAGACGAACGGATATGTCCTGATAGGACAGGAACATGCCTCCAATCGTCAACTTGAGCTTGGTTGCAGAATTCTCCAACTTGCTCTGGAAGTCCCAGTCTGGACAGGTGGAGTATTGCTTCATCAGCTGCAGGCCCCTCCTATACTCCAAGGGTATGCTTGCAGATATGGCATCATAGTGCTCCAGGGCTTTCTTGTAACGTTCAAAGAAGAATGACTTCACTGTCTTCTCCTCGACGACCTTCACCAGCTCTTCGGAATTTATTATGTGGCTTTGGGTTTCCAGGTTTGGAAGGAAGGTTATTATCTCAAGGGGGATGTAACATACAAGCTTGACATCAGCCACCCTTGTGCTGATCGAGTAGTTCCTTATCATCTCCCAGTACTGCATGGTGAGTGCATGGGATTTGTTATGGTTCGCGATTATCTTTGATGTCACGGAGACGCTTTCATTGGAATGTGCCATTCTGATTCCGACACGACTGGATTCACGTTGACTCTGTGCATTCCGTGACAGGGACTCGTTAAAGCTCTCTGCAAAGTCAGATGCCTGGTCACGGGTTCCATTCTGATACGATGACGAGCTGGCTTCGGTTCTGCTATAGCTTCCTGCACCGAAAAGGGCCGCTAAGGATCCTGCGGTTGAGCCGACCGTCTTGCTTTTCGATTCGCTATGACCTGCCAATGTCTCCACAAGCGATCGTTTGAACAAGGAATCCATGCTGCTCCTTTGCCTGGACGCCAAGGTTTCCGTCAAGGTGGATGACAGCATCTCCCGATCACTGACGAAGTATGACTCCGACTTTTCCCTAAGGATGAGCCTTTGCTCCTCCCCTGGGGCAAGCGCAACCGAGTATAGCAGGTTTCCCAAGGCGAAGTTCACAGGCTTCCATACCTGTTGTAGGGTTATGATGTACCCTATGCCCAATGATCCCATTCTCGATTGAAGCGACGGATCCTTCATTATGCCCTTTCTGAACTCACTTATGTCTATGGGCTCGGTTATGGCATTACGACCGTAACTGGGCTTCACGGACACCTTTGGATAGGACATATCAGGCTCTATCAATCGGTGCAGGACGCTATATGTGTATTGGGATGAGGCAGTCCCTAGCTTAAGTAGGAACATCCCATCATCCCCCCCAAACGATATGTCTGGATGGTCGGTGATGCTTCCGCCTCCCACTATCTGGCCTATATCCCTTGAAAGGTTGTCCAATGCACCCATCATGCCATCCCCTTTGCTGAACTCGCCTGGCAAGACTATGGTTCCAAGGTCGCCTTTCAAACCCCTCAGCTCTTCGACGGTGAATGAGAACGATTTACCCTCCACAACCTTTTCATAGTCAACGGTTATCTCCAAGACCGACACCACAAGACCATCGGGAACGGCATCGGAGAAGTATCCATTCTGCTCTGTGTACCTTTTATTGTTGAACTCGTTTCCAAGAGGGTGTGATCCCTTCCATTTCATCATCACGCGAGCGTTTCTCACTGGTCTATTCCCACCTTGAGCAGCGTATACGAACACGCCTCTCACGAATTCCAGATTGAATATGCTAGGGCCACCCCTATCGCCCAACAGGCCTGGCATTTCGGATGCGATCCTGTCTCCAATGTTGAGCATCGCATCTCCCTCCGATTCCTCCAGGTCTATCACCCGTATTCCCCTATATCTCAGCTCATAGACCAGATCCTCGAAATCGATTTTCATTACATAGCTCTCTTCAATGCAACCTTGATCCACATACGTCTCACGAATGCCGTTGATGTATTGCTCAGCCATTGCGAGGAGGTTTTCCAATTCAAAATTAGCATATGGGCTTCGTCTATGCCAATATTCCATGCGAATCATATCCGCCTCCTTCGAACTGGCTCCACTGAGCCTTCTAGCCAACTCCTCATCCGTAGCCTGCACTACCCATGCATATTCGCATTGGCGGGTCCAACAAGGCAATACGCCATCTATTAACTCAAAACAAAGCTTTTCAGAAGTCAAAACCATACCTCCATGTAAAACGCCCTCCGATGAAATGGTTTAAAAACCATAATTGAACAACGGCTCCATTCTCCATCCAATGCAGACTGGATGGCCCTACTGGGACTTGGGCGTTGATCGTATGCCACACGAAAATAATATGCTATGTGCAGTATTTAATAGAAAGCGTTATTGTATGTGCACAGTTCCAAAAGAAATAAAATTTCAATGTCGATATGATGATTTTTCTTGGCTTTTGCCCTAAGCCATTGCTGAAAACCAATGTCCATCTGACCTTGCGTCGAACCTATAGCAGATCGAAGGATATTATCGCAGACGCAAGCTTGGAGTCCAAAGGGATCGAGAACATCCTTTTCAGCAACATGTCCGAGGTCGTTGCAGGATATAGCACCACAGGGTTCCCGGCCCCATCACCCTCATCGATTATCGTCAATCTTTGCGGGAGCATATGCATGGATATCTCGGACATGGCGCATACGGATGGGAACATCACGAAGTCGTCGCATAGCCAGATCACGTCCTGCATCTCCTGGAACATCTCCATCATGCCCTTGGGCACGTCATGGCCCACAATGTGCCCCTCATCGTCCTTCATCACCATAACGTGATCCTGTGGCATGTCGAACGACCCACTGCTGAAGACCACCAGATGCGAATTCCTATGCAGGCATTCCTTAAGTGCCTCGTTCACCAATGGCATTCCCATTGACGATTCCTCCACGCTGCTCTCTTCCTTTAAGAACTCCTTGAAAAGCTCATCCGTAAGCATGCACACGTCGAACACGCCCTCCCTTCCCTTGAGCTTCTCGACTATGCCATCCATTCCCATAGTTGACAATGATTCTCAAGGTAAATATACTATTCTGAATGCAAATATGGCACAGGTCGGATTATGAAAAACAAAAAATAGGAAAATAGATTAAAAGGTTTGATTTGGAATCTGTTCAGTTCCTGGTTATGGTCTCGAACTCGGATCCGTCTGGGTACCTGATCACTGCCTTCAATGGCATCTGCCCAGGGAGGCTGTGCGTCGCACATGAGTTGCACGGGTCGTACGCCCTGAACGCCATCTCCACCATGTTCAACAGGCCAGGGGAGATCTCGAAGTTCTTGATCAGTCCCTTGGCCGCCTTTGCGGTGTCGATGTTGATCGGGCCGTTGTTGTTGGTGGTCCCGACGACAAGGTTGCATGCGGTGACGATTCCGTTCTCGTCGCATGTATAGTCATGCGTAAGTGTTCCCCTTGGGGCCTCCACGCAACCGACTCCACGTCCTCCGGCGACAAGGTCCTTCTGCTTGATGTTGGGATCCGTGAGGTTCACATTGAATGCATCCTCATGGAGCTTCTCAGCAGCGTACAGCAGCTCTATGATCCTTGCCCAGTGGGTCGCCAAGGTGAACTGTATGGGCCCATTGACCCCAAGGCCCCTGAAGAAGCCCTTGTACTCCTCGAATGCGGCCTGCGCCTTCGGGGTGGATATGCTCTCTGCGACGTTGAGCCTAGAGAGTGGGGTTGCACGGTACAGGCCGCTCTCCGGCCCGGCGACCATTCCCTTGTATCCAGGGTTCCTCAGGTATGGGAACTTCTCGAAGGACCATGGCTCGACCGCCTCCCCTATCATGTCCAGGTAGTCGTCCGAGTGGTACTTGCAGTGCTCCTCGCCCTTCTGGTTGACCACCCTGACCATCCCATCGTGGAACTCCAGCTGGTTCTTCTTGTTGACAAGTCCCATGTGGTACGTCTCGTTGTAGAAGAGGTCCGGGTTAGCTATGATGGCCACAAGCTCCTGGTTTGCAAGGACCGCGTCCTTCAAGACCTGCAAGGACGTCTCGGCGAATGCCACCAGGTTCTCTGAATAGCCCTGTATGGTCTTCGCCTCGTCCTTGCTGATCGCCTTGCTGACGCCGCCTGGAACGCCCATCAATGGATGGGTCGGCTTTCCGCCGATTATCCCCTGGATCTTCTGTGCCTCGGCACGTGCCTTGAGGACCGCGCCTCCAAGCTCCAGACCTACCCTTGCAACGACACCGAGCACATTGCGCTCCGCCGCCGGTGCGGCCGGCCCACAGACGAAGTCTGGGGCCGCCAGGGCATAGAAGTGCGCTATGTGGCTGTGCACGAAGTGCGCATGGTAGAACGTGTCCCTGATCAGGAACGCCGCATCGGTCGGCTTCGTGCTGTAGCAGCCATCGATGGCCTTGGTTGATGCCAGGTGGTGCGCACCTGGGCAGACACCGCAAAGCCTTGCGGTGATCTGGTTCAGCTCGGTCACCTTCCTGCCTATGCAGAACCTCTCGAAGCCTCTGACCTCTGGAACCTGCCAGTATGCGTTCTTCACATCTCCCTTGTCGTCAAGGAAGATCTCAATCTTCCCGTGGCCCTCGAGACGTGTTATGGGGTCGATCGTGACCCTGTTTGAAGTTGCCTTCTTCTTGTCGTCCCAAATTATTGGTCCAGCCATTTTACTTACCTCCCTTCTCTGAAACGGACCTCTTGATCAAGGCCTTGCCCATGGAGAATGCATAGAAGTATCCCAATGGGTCCTTGACAGAGGACATTATGTCTATGATCAAATCCTCTTCGCAGGTCGCATCCTCGTCCAAGACTGGGAACAACGATGCTATTGCGGTCATTGCGCTGGCGCCCTGGTCCATGACTGCCGTCGTTGGACCGTAGCATCCTCTGCATGGCTGCCCTACAGACGTGCAGAGCGCGTTGCACCCTCCAACGGTCGCAGGCCCCAGGCAAAGTATGCCCTGGTCCATCAGGCAGAGCTCTGGATCGACGTCCACCTCGTGTGGCTCGTAGATCTTGGTGATCCTCCTGAACTCCTTGCGCCTGTTGCACTGGTCGCAAAGTGTCTTTGCGGTCACGCCGATGGTGGCCCCCTTTGGTGGCAATGCCGCCCCGTTGTAGACGGTCTCGACCAAGGCCTTCAACAGATGGGATATGGTCTCCTGTGCAGGTGGGCATCCTGGGACGTAGTAGTCCACGTCGATGACCTGGTCCAGGGTCTTGACGGTGTCATAGACCTGTGGCAACGTGAGGTCGCCCTCTGGGACGGTGCACTTCTGCTGTGGCATGATCGGGTTGCCCTTCACATAGTCCTTCTGGAAGTTTGCCGTGGTCAGGGTCTTGGTGTACACGTAGTCGAGTATGTCCTTGCTGCCTGGGCAAAGGTTTGCCAGGGCAGGGCTTCCTCCGAAGCATGCACAGGCACCATATGCGATGACGATTGCGGACTTCTTCCTGAGAAGCTTCACCATGTGCTCGTTCTCGCTGTTCCTGACCGCACCCGATACGAGGGTTACCAGTATCGAACCGTCATCCATCTCCTCGATGTCGTGCTCCTTCCCATCAGCCGCTATTGGCCACATGACTATGTTGGCCATGTCGCCTATGGTGAGGATCCTCTCATTCACGTCCAGTATGGACACGTCGCATCCGCCGCATGCCGCCGCCCAGTATATCGCAAGGTTGACCTTGCCACCGGGTGGCGCGCCTGGAAGGAGGCCACCGAGGTCCGCCATTGGCGTCCTGGATGCCGCTATGGACTCTGCAGTCTTGGTCGGGCATCCCTTTGCGCCTGCCGCGGCAGGCTTTGCGCCACCATGTGCGGACCCACAGTTGCATGAGTCTGCCTTTGCCTCTGGCTTCTTAGCCTCCTCCTTCTTCTTTCCCTTATCCTTCTTAAAGAAGTCAAACAATGCCATCTTACTCCACCTCCTTCTTCAATGGGGTTGGCCCAAGGGCCTTGATGGTGTCGACGAAGGTGGTCAAGGTGACCTGGAACTTCTCCCCCTCCGATGCAGAGACCCATTCGAGCCTAAGCCTCTTGGGGTCGAACCCATACTGCTCGAGGATGAACCTCAACAGCGCGATCCTCCTCCTTGCCCTGTAGTTTCCACCTATGTAGTGGCAGTCTGCAGGATGGCAGCCGAGTATTATCACTCCGTCCGCGCCCTTGGACAATGCCCTGAGGACGAACTCTGGGTCCACCCTTGCGGAGCACATGGTCCTGATTATTCTGAAGTTGGTTGGCATCTGCAGCCTTGCGACCCCAGCACCGTCTGCACCTGCGTATGAGCACCAGTTGCAGCAGAACGCCACGATCTTTGGTTCGAAATCCGACATTTATGCTCCCTCCTCTTGATAGTCGAGCAGAGCATCTATCTCTGCGACGATCTGCTTGTTCCTGAAGCCTCTCTGCTCCATTGCACCTGCTGGACAGGATGCGACGCAGCTTCCACATCCCTTGCAGAGACCTGGGTTCACGTTGCTCCATGACTTGCCGTCCTCCCTGCACTCGATGGTTATCGCGTTGTAGTCGCAGCATCCCTCGCAGACCCCGCACCCATCGCAAAGGTCTGGGTTGGAGACTGCGATGATGCCCTCGGATATGAGCTTAGGCTTGGAGATGATCGTAAGCATCCTTGCCGCCGCACCGGATGCCTGCGCTATGCACTCATCCATGAACTTCGGCCAGTGTGCCGCACCTGCGACGTACACTCCCTCGGTTGCAAAGTCGACAGGCCTGAGCTTCTGGTGGGCCTCGAAGAAGAACCCATCCTTGCTTATCGGGACCTTGACCATCTTTGCTAGGACCTCCTTCTCCTCCCTTCCAGGCCTTATGCCTGCAGCGAGGACGACGGTGTCCACTGGAAGCGCAACGTCCAATCCAAGTATGGAGTCCTTTGCACGTATCGTGCCATTGGAATACTCTGGAAGCGAGTCGTCGACGCAGTACCTGAGGAACTTGACTCCAACCTTGCTTGCCTGGTTGTACTGCTCCTCACGGAACCCGTACGTCCTGATGTCCTTGTGTACGATGGTCACGTTGACAGTCGGGTCCTTCATCTTCATCTGTATCGCATTCCTCAATGCACCGCTGCAGCAGACGCGTGAGCAGTAGTTGGAGGTGTCGCACCTTGATCCGACACACTGGATGAACGCGACGTTCTTCCCAGTGAACTTGCCCTCTGCCAACTCCTTCTCGACCTCGATCAAGGTCTTGACCGACTTGTCTGAGCCGTACTTGTACTCGGTTGGGATGTATTGCTGTGCACCGACTGCGAACAGGACCGCTCCAACCTCGAGCTCCTTGCCATTCTCGAGCAGAACCTTGAAGTTGCCGACGAATCCAGGGATGTCCTTGATCTTTGCACTCTTGTGAACGGTGATCAATGGGTTGGACTCCACCTTCTTTATGGTCTCCTTCAGGAAGTCTGCGACCTCCTTGCCATCCTCCCTGTGGTTGAACTTGAGCGCGAATCCTCCGAGCTCCTTCTCCTTCTCCACTATGTGCACAGGGAATCCTTGAGATGCTATGTCCAATGCCGCGGACATTCCGGTTATTCCTCCACCGACTACCACTGCGGCGTTGGTGACTGGGATCTCAGATCCCACCAATGGCTCAAGGAGCGCAGCCTTTGCTATGGACATCCTGAGGAGGTCCTTTGCCTTCTTGGTCGCCGCCTCATGCGCATGCATGTGAATCCAAGAGCACTGGTCACGGATGTTGGCCATGTTGAACAGGTACTTGTTCAACCCTCCATCCCTGCATGCCTCCCTGAAGAGGGGCTCGTGGGTCCTTGGGGTGCATGATGCGACTACGACCCTGTTGAGGTCGTGCTCGGTGATTGCCTTGGATATGGCCTCCAAGCAGTCCTGTGCGCATGCGTACTGGGACTGGTCAGATAGAACCACATATGGCAGGGTCTTGGCGTACTCGGCGACAGCCGGGACGTCAACCACGGATCCGATGTTGATTCCGCAATGGCAGGTCCATACCCCAATGCGTGGCTCCTTGCCCTCCACGTCCTTCTCCTTTGGATACTGCTTTGGTGCGCAAGGGACGAAGTTCTTGTCCACTATGAAGGCGCCTGCCTTCCCTGCGGATCCGCTTGCCTCTGCGACGGATGTTGGGATGTCCTTGGGTGCGGTGAACGCGCCGGTTGCGAATATTCCCTCCCTTGTCGTGTTCAATGGGCTGAAGACGGACGTCTTGCAGAATCCAGACTCGTTCAGCTCTATGCCAAGCGTCTTGGCAAACTCGATCGCACCCTCTGGTGGGTTCAATCCGATGGAGAGGACTGCAATGTCGTACTCCTCGGTGACACCATCGTTCTTCTCATCCGTGTAGCTGATGAGAAGCTTCTTTGTCACAGGGTCCTCGTCAATGTTGGACACACGTGCAGACCTGTGCATGTTGATGCCATACTCGTTCTGACCCCTCTTTATGTAGGCCTCGAACTCCTTTCCATAGGACCTTATGTCCATGAAGAATATGTCCTCCTGGACGTCAGCGTGCTCCTTGGTGATCATCGCCTGCTTGGTCGCATACATGCAACAGACGGACGAGCAGTACTTCTTCCATCCGTCCTTCTCGGACCTGGAGCCGCAGCACTGTATGAATGCGATCCTCTTTGGATCCTCGCCGGTGGCTGGAACCTTTATGTGTCCCCTGTCTGGGCCTGATGCGCACATCATCCTCTCGAACTCGAGTGCAGTGACAACGTTCTTGAACCTTCCATATCCGTACTCGGTGGCCAGCCTTGCATCCCATACCTGGAACCCGGCTGCTGCGATGATCGATCCCACCTCAAGGGTTATGAGCTCATCCTTCTCCTCGTAGTTGATGGCCTTCTTGCCACAGATCTTCTGACAAACGCCGCACTTGCCCTTCTGGATCATGTTGCAGTTCGCAGCGTCTATGATCGCGACCCTTGGCACCGCCTGCGCATGGGGGATGTATATCGCCCTTCTGGTGGATAGGCCGTACTCGAACTCATCGGGTATGCCCTTCACAGGGCACTTCGCCAGACAGTCGCCGCAAGCGGTACATGACGTCGGGTCGACGAACCTTGCCTTCTTCTTCACCGTTACCTTGAAGTCCCCTGCTGCGCCCTCAACCTTGGTCACCTCATGGAACGTCAAGGTTGTGATGTTCGGATGTCCGATACAGTCTGCCATCTTTGGCGACAGAATGCAAGCGGAGCAGTCGTTCGTTGGGAACGTCTTGTCAAGGCGGCACATGGTACCGCCGATGGTGGGTAGCTTCTCCACAACGTACACATGGATGTCCCTGTCCGCGAGATCCAATGCAGCCTGAATGCCGGCTATCCCTCCTCCAATTACTAAAGCTGATTTTGTCAAATCTTTGCCTCCGTTAACTCCAATGATAAATTGGAACAGGCCCGTGTATGTGGAGGGGTAATTAAAACGTTTTTACGCATTATCTTTATATATCATAAGCAATTTTATACCACTCTTTTCCTACCCTGCATTAAAAACCATAAAATATAGTTAGGCTAGCCAAATGATTTCATAGCCAGATGTAAAAAACTGTGTATGAATTTATATTATCTTTTTTGGTAATTCAACTAATTTTTTTGTATATATATAACATACTTTTTATAAAAAACGTATGTCAAAAATCCTATGTGCCATAGGAAGAATTAGGAAAGTTTAAAAGAGTAAATTATATATCCTAATGTATGGATGCATTTGAAAATTTTGGGACGCTGGGTATTGTGATTTTATTGTTGGTAGTTCTAGCCATCGTCTTCATGTGCCAGCTATACCTGCAGAACAGATTCAACCTTAAGCAGATGATTAAAGGCGGAATCGGTGGAAAAAACAAGATTGAGGGCACTGGCCAAAAGGCATCCAAACCATCCTCTGATGACGATGATGTAACAGATATAAAACTAATGATCAGATGCTCATGCGGAGATGTGATCGACCTCGATTCAATGAGTTGCAGCACCTGTGCAAAAGTATATAGCGATTCAGATTTAATGGATCTGATAAGGTCCTCACGGTCTCAACCAGGCACCGTTGGAGGAGAGGAAGGATCATCAAGTGACTGTGAAAGATAAGAGGGGACGCAGAAGGTATGTGGTCTTCAAGACCTCCTTCGAAAGCAAGGGGATGCTCATCTCAAGGCTCAAATCTACCGTCGACGAGCCTCCGTATGTGATACAATGCAACGACGGTTTGGCCGTGCTAAGATGTGCCCCAAAGGAGAGGGAATCCATCGTTGAGGCCATGGGCAAGGCCGATCCAAAGTCCGAATCGCTGTTGACATCCGGAACATTGAGGACGTTGAGGGAGAGATACCCTGCCTTGAAGGTCAAAAGGCCCAGATAGAGAGAAACCCTATTCTAATTGTACAATCTATGGTGTGACATGAAGAAAGAGATGAGCTCCTTCGACGTGAGATCCATCGTCTCAGAGATGAACGCCCTCGAAGGCTCACATATGGACAAGATATTCCAATGGGGGACTGGGAACGTCCTGTTCAGGTTCAATGTCCAAGGGGAAGGGAAGAGGGACCTGTTCTTCAAGGACAAGACCTGGCTCTACATGCCCCCGGAGAAACCCGATACCCCGATAACCCCCACATCCTTCGCAACGTTCCTGAGGAAGTACCTAGACAACGCAAGGATAGGAAGGACGGTGCAGGCCAACTTCGACAGGATAGCCATAATGGATGTATTCAAGGCCGAGAAGGACTACAAGCTCATATTCGAGATGTATGGAGGGGGAAACGTCCTCCTCGTCCTGGGAGGCGTCATTGTCAACTGCCTGATACATAAGACCAGGAGGGACAGGTCCACAAGGCCTGGGGAGCCGTATTCCATACCTCAGAGCAGATTCGACCCCACATCCGCAACCCTAAGCGATTTCATGGAGACGTTCAGATCGTCCGAATCGGACACCGTCAGGACACTTGCCACGGTTGTGAACCTAGGAGGGCAATATGCAGAGGAGGTATGCAAACGAGCAAGTGTGAACAAGGGAGCGCCCAGCTCCGAGATGTCCGATGAGGATATTGGGGCCATGCACAGCACAGTGCATGAGATCATGGATTTAGCCAAGCTGCACAACGAGCCAACCACATTCTTGAAGGATGGCAAGATCGTGGACCTTGCCCCGTTCAAGCTCAGCATACATGATGACAAGGAGTTCAGGTCGCATACCTCGATGTCGCTTGCGATACATGAGTTCCTCAAAAGCATCTCAGACGATAAGGAGAAGGAGTTCAAAGACCCAGAGATAGAAAAACTGAAGAAGAGGATCATGAAGCAGAGAGAGACCTACGATGAATACCTCCAACAGTCTGACGCGTTAAGGGTCAAGGCGGACAGGATATACGAGGAGTATGCCAAGGTCAATGACCTCTTGAACGTCCTGTTTGAACAGTCGAAGAAGCTGACCTGGGACAGGTTGAAGGAGGGTGCGATGAAGATCCCCTATGTCATCAGCATAGACCCGTCCAGGGACACGGTCGTATGCAAGCTTGGGGATGAGGATGTGCCCCTGAACTACACAAAGGGATTGGATGCCAATGCATCGGACATATACCAAAGAGGCAAGGACATAGGGGACAAGGGCAGGCGTGCAGAGGATGCCCTGAAGGAGAGCATGGAGGAGCTTGAGAGAAAGCAGAAGGGGTTCGACAAGGCCAGGGCATTGGCATTGGCAAAGGTGCAGCCTACGAAGCAGTTCTGGTTCGAGAGGTACAAGTGGTTCATCACATCCTCTGGCAAGCTCGTGGTCGCTGGAAGGGACGCACATACCAATGACAACGTCGTCAAGAAGCATCTGAAGGAGAAGGACGTGTTCGCACACGCAGATGTCCACGGTGCGCCATCGATAGTGTTCAAGGAGGGGTTGGGAGCACCCCCTGAGGACCTCAGGGAGGCGTGCATATTCGCAATCACCCAATCTAAGGCATGGGTTGCATCGATGGTGGAGGGCTCCGCATTCTGGGTCTACCCGGATCAAGTGAGCAAGACGCCCAATGCAGGGGAGTTCGTTCCCAGAGGGGCGTTCATAGTCAGAGGGAAGAGGAACTACGAGCACCATCTGACGATGCAATTGGGGGTTGGGGAAATAACCTACATGAACGAAAGGAAGGTCATGTGTGGGCCGTTGAACCTGTTCGAGGGTTGTGAGAGGTACTTCATAATAAAACCTGGGAAGAGCAAATCCGGGAGGCAATCCGGGCCAATGGCGAAGGACTTCAATGTGCCAGAGGAGGAGATATCGAGGATACTCCCACCTGGGGACGTGGAGATAATCGAAAGGATTTGGAAAGAAGGCTCGACAGAAGATGATGAGTGAATGCCCTACACGGGGTGGGCGGGATTATGTTTACATCACATGCGTTGGGCTTTAGAACCCTATGAGTCTTTTCCAATACCCTGTTTCAGTTTAATAATAATTTTTTTTATATTTTGTAAAAATAAAATTTTTTTTTACTTTTTATAAAAAAATCATATAATATATATAATTGAAAAATCATACCACATATGTGGAAAAAATAATAGGCAGAGATAAGGAATTACAACATTTGGAGGAACTATATTCAAAGAATGAATCCATAGCCTGTGCAATCTATGGAAGAAGAAGGATAGGAAAGACATTTCTTCTAAAGGAATTTTGCAAGAATAAACGATCTCTGATGATATACTCCACGGAACTGCTCAAGGAGTCAAATTTAGAAATAATCCATAGTTCAATGTCGATTTACATCGATTCTATACAAAAATTTACTTCATTATTGGACATTATCGAACCTTTAAGACAAATTTGCTCCTCGGAGGAAAAAACGGTGGTGGTGTTCGATGAGTTTCCCTATCTAGTCAATACCTGTAAAGATGCCCCATCAATAATACAAAATTTCATTGACATGCATCTTACGGATTTGAACGTCATGCTAATCTTGTGTGGATCATCCATTTCCACAATGAAAAAGGAACTTGAAGGCTATGATAAACCTCTTTATGGAAGATTCGATAGTAAATTTGAACTTAAACCGATCTCTCTTAAAAATTGTAAGGAATTTCATGCCAATATGAATGATTTAGACATCATAAAGGTTTACCTAACCGTTGGTGGAATACCCCTATATCACAAAAGGATGAATGAATCGTCATATGAAAGGAATGTTCTAAAAAATTTTTCAGGGGATTTTGGCTCACTGTCTGAGGAAGCCAACAGTATTATCCAGAGGGAATTCACGCCATATGAGTCACATTCAAAAATTATCTCAATCGTTGCACACGGTTCAACAAGATTGAAGGAGATAGCAGAGAAGACGGGATTGTCTCCTGCAATCTGCAGCAAATACCTTGGAAATTTAGAATATATTGGATTAGTGGAGACGATAAAACCTATGGGAAACTCTCCAAAACACCCAATTTACAAAATTAAAGATAATCTAATTCGATTTCATCAGAATGTCATTCAACAGAATCTTGCTCTTTTCAACAAATCTGAAAGACAGGTTTTTACTACAGTTGAGCCTCGAATCAATTCACTGCTAGGGTTGGTCTTTGAAGACTTGTGCACAGAGTTCATTGAGGAAAAATACATTTGCAAAGAGATTGGCAAATGGTGGGGGCGCGTTGGAGATGCCGATTCGGATATTGACATTGTTGCAACTGTTGTTGAAAACGATAATGAGGTTACATATTATTGCGAATGTAAGTTCACTAAAGAGAAGGTTGGATTTGAAGTCTATAATAAGTTGGTGAATCGTTCCAAATACGTTAAAGGTTTCTCTAATTGCAAATTCATGATCTTTTCCACAGGCGGATTTGAATCCACATTGATTGAACATTCACAATATGGGGATTTGGTCTTGGTCGACATGGATGAATTGCTGAATTGATTCGATTTTGGATTCAAGGCAACATGATCATGTATGGCCCATACCACCAGTTGACAACTTAAGATGCATGGGCATTGACCGTCAAACAAGATGTACCAGCACAATCTTCCTTTGGTTAATTGAAGCTTGCACCATGACTCCTCGATTGAAGTGCCAAGATCAAATGATGTGTGGCATGGGATGGGGCCAAATAAACCCTTAATGAAAAATTGCAAAAGGGGATTTCATATCCCCATAGCAAGATATATTAAAGGGTTTTGAAAAACCCATATTCCTTGCAAACTGCTTGGAGTTTAAATACGCTCATTCTCGTGTTCCAACTCTTCCAGGATCTGCTTCCTGAGCCTTGTGAAGTCCTCTGAGGCCCTATCCCTCGGCCTTGGCCATGGGACATCCACTATATCCCTGATCTTCGCTGGCCTCTTTGTAAGGACCACCACCCTGTCGGACAGATATACGGCCTCGTCGACGGAATGCGTCACGAAGATGATCGTAGTATCCGTTTCATCCAATATCTCGATCAGCTTCTTCTGCATGAGGTTCCTTGTCTGCGCATCCAACGCCCCGAACGGCTCGTCCATGAGGATCACATCTGGGTTCGTCACCAAGGCCCTGGCGATGCCAACCCTTTGCTTCATTCCTCCAGACAGCTCATGGACCCTTGAGTTTGCAAACTGCTCCAATCCGACTATGCTTAGGTACTTATCCACAATCACGTTGCGCTCTTCCTTCGGGACCTTTGCAATCTCCAGGCCAAACTCCACGTTCTTACGTACAGACCTCCATTGAAACAAGGCAAAATCCTGAAACACCATTCCCCGGTCTGCACCAGGTTTCGTGCAAATGCGACCATCAATCATGATGGTTCCAGACGTGGAGTCCAAAAGCCCTGCGATCAACCTCAGTATGGTGGTCTTACCACACCCTGATGGGCCGACAATCGAAATAAGCTCTCCCTTTTTTATACTAAGGGTGAAGTCCTCCAAGGCCACTGTCTCAGACTCATCAGTCTTGTAGGTCTTGTTCAACCTGTCTATGACTATCTGATAATCGGTTGAGGCGTTAGTACGAGATTCCATTTCATCATTCATTAGATATCCCTGCCCATTTTCCCACTATCTTATTAACCTGCTCAGAAAGACTCACGGTGCATATTCCCAAAAGCCCGATCACAATGATGGCAGCCATGACCATTGGAGCATTGCCTGTGTTGGCTGCAACTGACACCATGTACCCAAGGCCACCACTTGCGGAATACATCTCAGCTGCGACGATACACATCCATCCTATGCCTAAACCTATCTTGAGCCCATTCATGACATATGGAATCGCTGCAGGCATCAGCACCTTGTAGAATATCTTGAGTTTGGATGCCCCTAAGGTCTCCGCCGCATCGATTACATTAGGATCTATCTTTCTTACCCCGAACGACACATTCGACAGCAATGGGAAGAATATCCCGATGAATACCACCAATATGCCTGCGGTGAGGGATGAGTGGAACACTATGCCCAAAATCGGTGCCCATGCTATGGGGGCAACTGGTTTCAAAACCTCTACTATGGGTGTCGCAAACTCATTCAGAAGGCTGAAATAACCCAATAGGAGTCCCAACGGCAAAGCAATGATCAATGCTAACAAGACCCCTTTCAAGAATGTGCTCAGACTTTTACTAACGGTCTCCCAGAACGAGCCTGTGTAAACATATCCGTTGTTATAAAAATCCACCAGGGCAGCCCATGTCTCCCCTGGTGATGGAAATGCGGTTGTAGCTGATATCTCGGAAACAATCCACCATGCCCATATGAGTGCGATGAAGGATATGACGCTGATCAATAGCCTTCTTGCCAATCGATGGCGTCGATTATACTTATCGTATCTCAAATTCATGATATCATGCGGATATTAGCTTACTATTAATAGTATTTATCGTCAGAGGAGGCGCTCCGAGGAGACCCAAGTCTGCTTCCTGGTTCTTAATCTGAGTTATCACGCCTACGCCTGCACCTGCCCCTATGGCCTGGATTTCAAGGTTATATTCCTCGAAGTACCCCAATTCCATTGCAAGTTGGATTGCGAATTGGTGTATGTCCCCATTGATCAATGAAACCCTGATCTTGGTCTTCCCATCGCCTCTCATCGAGTCATCAGCTAGTGCCTGCTTAAGATAGGTATCGTTGACGAAGCTCCCTGCGAATTCCGTGCTGTTATTGAATCCGAGGCTGTCCAAGGACACATATAATTGACCTAGGTCATCTAACGAGTCCACCAGGTCCTTTATCTGGGCTCTCCACGAGCTCAAGGGGTTGTTGGTATCGTCCCCGTATGTGTACACCACGGACTCCAACGACTCTTTGATGACTGTCTCTGTAAGATTGGGGAACTGCCTCTTGGCAATCTCCATCATCTTTGCATAATCTTCGCCACCCTCGTTACTCATGGCATTGTTAAGCCATTTATCTGCTTTAATTATTGCAGACAGGAAGTCAACCACTGCATCGGCATTCTCCTCGACAAAATTCATGTTGCCTGCGAGGACGCAGCAAATATGATCTGGAAAGAGCACATCCGTTGTTGCAAGCTTCTTGTAATATGCTCCATCTGCAAGATTCTGGAACTGTGGTTGCCACAATATCCCTCCATCGATCTCATTGCGGTTGGTTACAGCAAGATCGGCAGTGTTGATACCGTCACGGTAGAACACCACATCACCTGTGGCGCCTGAGTCATGGGTCTTAAACTGGAATCCCAGCTCGGAGGTTACTATCTCCAATAGCTGGATATACTGTATGGATGCCACTCCTGGCACTCCGAAAACCTTCCCTCTCCATCCATCTGGTATGTATCTAACGACCTCTCCATTCCCGTTGAACTCGATAAATTCAGATACGTCATATGATTGGTCTATGTAAATCCCAGAACCCTCATTGTTCACACCCGCGAGCAAATTCACCCTGACATCCTTGTTGGAATTGTCAGAGAGAAGAACATAGGCGGATACTCCTGCAACCGCAAGGATTACCACCACGATTACTGCCAATAGCTTGTTGTTCAATCTATCACCAACAATGAAATCATAAATCTATTATTTAACCATTATAGGAAATTTTTACATAAATAGGATAATCATTTTTTCGATTATCACAATTAGAATTGCCGACAGTGATGAAGGGTCGAACATTCAATATAATGCCATTGGAAATGCATGCTTTGCCTTGAATGGGGTCAGATATGCTTTAAAACATATGGAAGCATACTCAAAGGCATGAGAGGAACAGTGGGGAATCCCACGGACATATGTCGATCCTGTCAAGGAAGGTTAGACAAACCTTATATAAGGATTCCATATAAACCCGATATTACGGTGAATTAAATGGGAAGAATCAGGCCCACATACATAAAAAGAGTTTCCATAGAGCTCGTAGAGAAATATCCTCAGCTGTTCAGCAAGGATTTTGAGAACAACAAGGTGATGGTAGACAAACTGACAGACGTCTTCTCTGTCAAGATGAGGAACAGGATAGCTGGATACATAACCAGGTACCTGTCGCATCCTGAAGTCTAAACCATTTCATCCGCATCCCACCATCAAGCCCGCGTGGGGTAGCTTGGATATCCTGAGAGATTGCGGATCTTTTGACCCGGATTCGAATTCCGGCGCGGGCACTCAGACCTCCATTTGTTACAGTTCCTATCACAGAATGGAAAAATTATTGAAGGGGTTGAAGTGAAGGCGTTTGAGCCTTCATTCGCCTTTGCTGTTTATCAATGGCCCTTGCTTCCTTGACGCGGTGATCACGGTTGCGACGAAGATCACCAACGATCCGACTATTATGGGCATGGTCACCTCATCCATTCCGAATGCGAAGGAGAACATGACCCCGAACACCAACTCCGTGCAGCATAGGACGGAGATCGTCGTCGCGGGTATCCTCCTTTGAACCATGGTCTGAATGAAGAAGGATATGCCAGTGACCATTATTCCCATGAACAGGAGCTCCATGATCAACAGGGCATCCAAGGTGAAGCCCATCTCGTCAAGCTCTGTGAGAAGAGATATCACGGTTGCTATAATCGTCACGATAAACAATTGAACCGTTGTGAAGTTCAATGTGTCCAAACTGGCGGAGAACCTCTCCAGTAGCAGGAACTGCACCGAGAATGAGAAGGCGCACATCATGACCAGCATGTCCCCCCTGTTCAAACCACCACCTGATTCCGTGAACATCCCTGAGAGTATCATCACACCGAGGAATGCCAACAATGCCAAGCCCAGGATGTTGAACGATACCTTGCGCCTTATCATCATGACGATCAGAGGAGTGAATATGACATAGAGGCATGTCAATGCCACACCCTTGGCCGGCGTCGTGTGGACGAGACCCAAGGTCTGGAACGCGAATGCCAGGAAGATCACCACTCCAACGTATAGGCCATACCTTGTCTCTGACCTTGAGAACCTGCTTGTGCGAACGAATGGCCTTGCAGCAACCAAGGTCAATGTCCCAATCGCATACGTTACCGCCGTTAGGAAGAATGGTGGAACGCCGTTGTTGAGAAGGTCCTCCACTACGGAGAAGCTCAATCCAAAAACGACACAGACAACCAAAAATGCCAAAAGATACCTCGAATACTGACTGTCCATGTTATTTCCTACTTAATTGGTGTAGAATATTTTCATATTTAAAACATTGAGTCAAAGCAAGCAAAATCTGTTCAAACATGTACGCTAATGCATGACATAGGCCCATTGTCGTTCCACTGATGTGGACGACTTCGACGGAATTATATACTAACCATCCGATAAATGACCGTGAGATCCATTCTAGACGATGGGGTTGCAAGGCGCCTGAACGAATTGCAGCAGGCGTTCTTCCATAGGGGCATCCCCTCGATGATCATGCTTGATGGGAACGATGGGAGGGTCATCGAAAAGATTGCGACCGAGATCATCCGTTGCATAGACCCGCATGGGATATCCTATGTCAACCTTCCTCCCTTGACGAAAAGAAGCCCATACCTCATCTCCCGCTATATGCGAAGCATCCCTGAGAAGGGGATGATCGCACTGCTTGACAGGTCCTGGTACTCCAGCCTGGTCACGTGCTACAGCGATGAGGCGAACTTCAAAAGAGGGGTTGAGAGGGCAGTTGGATTTGAAAGGTACCTCCACAACCATGGCGTGCTGCTTATGAAGGTCATCATAGATGCGGATCCCGATTTGGATCATGACGACGGTTTGGATCCGGAATGCGATCCCGATTGCTTCCTGTCATCTGAAATGGATGTTGAGGAGAAGAGATCCAGGGCCTTGATGAAGAAGGCCTTGACGCATACCGACATGCCGTACTCCAAATTCAACCGGATCAAGTCCAAGAACGTCGATGACACCGTGACGGACGTGGCCGCCTGCATTGTGCAGATGATGGGGGACAGGCTGAGCAGGGATCCAAGACCCATGGATTCCACCATAGGACGGGTGCATCCCAACCCTAGGAGGCTTGCCGACCTCTCTTTGAGGATAAGGGACTACGATGATAGGATGGTGGCCCTCACCGAGCAGCTGGAGGCCATTCAGATCGATCTGGCGAACAGCGACAGGTCATTGGTTCTCTGCTTCGAAGGCTGGGATGCGGCGGGGAAGGGATCTGCGATCAAACACCTGTGCCATGCGTTGAACCCCAGGGGCTACACCCTGTCCCAGGTCAAGGCCCCAACGGAGGATGAATTGAGAAGGCCCTACCTCTGGAGGTTCTGCAACAGCCTCCCGGATACTGGCAGGATCACGATATACGACAGGTCATGGTACGGTCGCATGATGGTGGAGCCCGTCGAGGGGCTGTGCACCAAGTCCGAGTACAGCCGGTCCGCCGATGAGATAAACAACTTCGAGGACATGCTGGTCGCCAATGGCGCCATCATCCTGAAGTTCTGGATGGAGGTCTCCCCTGGTGAGCAGCTAAGGCGCTTCGAATCCAGGGCAGGGGACCCACTGAAGCAATGGAAGCTGACGGACGACGATTGGAGGAACCGATCGAAGAGGGATGCCTACGAGATGTACATAGATGCCATGATCGAGTCGACGAACACGGATTGCGCGCCTTGGGTGGTGGTCGAGTCCGAGAGCAAGAAGTACTCCAGGGTCAAGGTTCTGGAAACCGTTGTGAATGCTTTGGAGAACGCCTTGAACGATTTTTAATTCCGCTTATTGTCGATAATATCATTCGACACCATTAAATAATCCTGTGAGATACTCGTTAACCGATGCAAGAGCTCAAAGAAAAGATTTCTGGGGAGATAACGATGTCTTCTGACCCAGGGATGGCCATTCGAAAATGGAGAAGTGAGTTCAAGGTCTCGCAGCACAAGCTTGCCGGGCAAATGGGCATCTCACATTCTGTGATAAGCGACTACGAATCTGGAAGAAGGAAGTCCCCGGGGATCAACTTCATCAAGAGGCTTGTGGACACGCTTGTGGAGATAGATGTCGAGAACGGGTCCCATGTCATCTCCAGGTTCAAGCCAGACAGACGATTGGATTGCATCATTGACATGGGAGAATTCTCCGATGGGCTTGATGAGCATGAGTTCATCAAGTTGATACAGGGAACCAAACTGAATCAGGACAAGATCGTGGGAAAGAGGAAGATCTACGGATACACCGTGATCGACTCTGTGAAGGCGATACTTAGCCTGGGATCGGAGGACTACCTCAAGATCTATGGCTGGAGCATCGAAAGGGCGCTGATATTCACCAATGTGCACTTCGGACGCTCTCCGATGGTTGCGATCAGGGCACATCCCCTTACGCCAGCGATGGTCGTTTACCAGAACCCGGCCAAGGTGGATGAGCTTGCGATCAAGCTGGCAGACCTAGAAGGGATACCATTGGTATCCACAAAAATGACTGTGAACGACATGGTCAAAAACATAGAGCATAAAAAAACCAATGGAAAGTGATAATATGGATGTAGGAATTGTTAGTTATGGGGCATACATACCCAGATTCAGGATAAAACCTGAAGAGATCGGAAGGATCTGGGGAGTGGATGGGAAGGGAATGGGAAAGGGGCTAATGGTCTATCAGAAGTCCGTCCCTGGCGTCGATGAGGACGTCGTCACAATATCTACAGAGGCCGCAAGGTACATGATGGACAGGGTTCCAGATGTCGACCCAAGGGACATAGGTGCGGTCTATGTTGGCTCTGAGTCGCATCCATATGCAGTTAAGCCGACCGCAGCGATAGTTGCAGAGGCGATAGAGGCGACACCGCACATGACCGCAGCGGACATGGAGTTCGCATGCAAGGCTGGAACCGCTGGAATACAGGCATGCATGGGGTTGGTCGGCTCGAAGATGGTGAGATATGGGGTCGCGATCGGGGCAGATACGTCACAGGGCGCACCTGGCGATGCGCTGGAATACTCCGCATCCGCAGGCGGAGCGGCCTACCTCATAGGATCCGAGAAGGTCATAGCCAAGATCAACAAGACCCTAAGCTTCACCACGGACACCCCCGACTTCTGGAGGAGGGAGGGGCAGCCATACCCATTGCACGGTGGGAGGTTCACAGGTGACCCAGCATACTTCAAGCACATAACCTCCGCATCCAAGATGATGATGCAGGAGATGGGCACGAAGCCAGAGGATTACAAGTATGCCGTGTTCCACCAGCCGAACGGGAAGTTCCCCACGAGGGTGGCGTCCATGCTAGGGTTCACCCCGGAGCAGATAGAGACCGGCCTGTTGACGCCAAGGATCGGCAACACATACAGCGGCGTGGTGCCACTGGGACTGGCAGCGATACTTGACAAGGCATCCCCAGGCGACAGGATATTCGTCACCTCCTATGGATCTGGTGCGGGGAGCGACTCCTTCGACATAACCGTGACCGATGAGATGGCCAACTACAAGAGGGACAACGCGCCATGCGTTGAAAGGATAATGGAGAACCAAGTCTACCTTGACTATGGCGAATATGCCAAGCACAAGGGCAAGATAGTGATGTGAGGCGATATTATGAGAGACGTAGCAATTATTGGAGTTGGGGCAACAAAGTTCGGAGAGCTTTGGGACAAATCCTTCAGAAGCCTCGGCATAGAGGCTGGAACAAAGGCGATTGAGGATGCGAAGCTGTCTGGAAGCGAAATAGATGGGCTCTTCATCGGAAACCTGTCTGCAGGCAGGTTCGTCAACCAACAGCACATAGACGCCCTGATAGCGGACTATTCGGGAATGGCCACCAATCACATCCCAGCCACCACGGTCGAGGCAGGCGGCGCATCAGGTGGCGTCGCATTCCTTCAAGGGGTCATGGCGGTCGCATCTGGACACCATGAGGTGGTCCTTGTTGGCGGCGCCGAGAAGATGACGGACCTTGACGACACATCGATAAACCACATCATGGACTCAACCGCGGATGCGGAATGGGAGGCGGGCATGGGGCTCACCCTCACATCCCTGCATGCGATGATAGCCAGAAGGCTCATTCATGAGGGGATCGCAACGAGAGAGGAGATAGCATCTGTGGC